>Ga0207976_100038_pt1 | contig 209659 bp, 189 predicted proteins | sample LakWasMe94_HOW11_2_FD_183916 | JGI IMG/M metagenome (GOLD analysis project Ga0207976, IMG submission 183916) | Freshwater sediment methanotrophic microbial communities from Lake Washington under simulated oxygen tension - Sediment Metagenome... | ecosystem: Environmental > Aquatic > Freshwater...
CGGTGCCTCGCTAAGGCTCGGCATGCCCTCGCTCCGGTCCTGCTCCGTGGGCCCGCCGCCATCGGCCATCCATGGCCGGGGGCGGCTAACCCGGCATCCATGCCGGGTTGCCCACTACGCAGAACCTGCGCTCGGCCTCTCGAGGGGGCGACTACCGCCACCGCCGCCGAGGCGGCCTGAAAGCCGACCTGGCTCTTTGGTGCGCGCGTTCCCTCATTCCGGATATGTACACCGATCCCCTGTAGGAGCCGGCTTGCTGGCGATGGCGTCCGTCCAGCCAATACATACGTTGACTGACCCACCGCTATCGCCAGCAAGCCGGCTCCTACACGGGGATTGGGTTCACACGATTCAAAATTGTAGGAGCCAGCTTGCTGGCGATGGACGTCAACGATAACGCGGAGTGTCTGAATGATCGCGGTGTCTGGGCGTTTTTCGCCGGCAAGCCGGCTCCTACAGGGAATCCCATACGCTTTTGATTTTCACCACTCATCAGGCCGAGCGTTAGCTCGCCTTCAGCTTTTGATCTGAGCGCCCCCTCGAGAGGCCGAGTGGAGGTTCTGCGCAGTGGGTAACCCGGCATGGATGCCGGGTTAGCCGCCCCCGGCCATGGATGGCCGATGGCGGCGGGCCCACGGAGCAGGACCGGAGCGAGGGCATGCCGAGCCTTAGCGAGGCACCGAACGAAAGGGGCAAGAGCCCTTGGTTACTTGGGGCTCTTCCAAGTGACTCGCCGTAAGGGCGAAACCGTCAGCCGCCATCACCACAACAACGGATCTACACACCAAAAACAAATGCTCAGCAATCACCGCCAAATCTTGATATCGGTCAATTGCAGATCCGTCCTTTGTCCGTAACCTCCACTGCATGTTGTGTTTTTAGATGAATAAAAATCTATATGTAGTATCTGGAGGCCGAATGCAAAGCACGCTGATCTCAGTAGGAAGTAACCGTTTGCACAAGCGCAACGGTGACCTGGTTGCCTTCGACGCCGACAAGATCCGTCAGGCGTTGATCGCTGCCGGCAGGGCAACCGGGGAATACACCGACGTTGAAGCCGAAGGCCTGCTCGAGGCCGTACTCGCCCGTCTGGAAGGGCTGCCGAGATTGCATGTCGAACAGATCCAGGACCGTGTCGAACGGGTGCTGATGGACGCCGGTTTTTTCTTCGCCATGCGCGCCTACATCGTCTACCGCGAACAGCACGGACGCTTGCGCCGCGACCGCCGGACCCTGGTCGAGGTCGCCACCTCCATGAACGAATACCTCGACCGTGAAGACTGGCGGGTCCAGGCCAACGCCAATCAGGGCTATTCCCTGGGCGGGCTGGTGCTGAACGTGTCGGGCAAGGTCACCGCCAACTACTGGCTGGACGAGGTCTACAGCGAAGCCATCGGCCAGGCCCACCGCGAGGCGGATTTGCATGTGCACGACCTCGACATGCTCGCCGGTTATTGCGCCGGATGGTCGCTGCGCACCCTATTGCACGAAGGGCTCAACGGTGTGCCGGGACGGGTCGAAGCCGGTCCGCCGAAGCACCTGAGCAGTGCCCTGGGGCAGATGGTGAATTTCCTTGGCACCCTGCAAAACGAATGGGCCGGTGCCCAGGCGTTCAGTTCGTTCGACACCTACCTGGCGCCCTATGTGCGCAAGGACCAACTGGGTTTCGAGCAGATACGCCAAGCGATCCAGGAGTTCATCTACAACCTCAACGTCCCGTCGCGCTGGGGCACGCAAACGCCCTTTACCAACCTGACCTTCGACTGGGTTTGCCCGCAGGATCTGCGTGAGCAGATCCCCATCATCGGCGGTGAGGAAATGCCGTTTGCCTATGGCGACCTGCAAGCCGAAATGGACCTGCTCAACCGCGCCTACATCGAGGTGATGCAGGCCGGCGATGCGAAAGGGCGGGTGTTCACCTTTCCGATCCCGACCTACAACATCACCCATGATTTTCCATGGGACAGTGAAAACGCTGACCGCCTGTTCGAGATGACCGCGCGTTACGGCCTGCCGTATTTCCAGAACTTCCTCAATTCGGACATGCAGCCCAATCAGGTACGTTCGATGTGCTGCCGCTTGCAACTGGACGTGCGCGAGTTGCTCAAGCGCGGCGGCGGTTTGTTCGGTTCGGCGGAACAGACCGGATCGCTCGGCGTGGTGACCATCAACTGCGCGCGACTGGGTTATGTGTTCAAGGGTGATACCAGCGGTTTGCTCAAGCGTCTGGACACGCTGATGGAACTGGCGATGGAGAGTCTGGAGGTCAAGCGTAAGGTGATTCAGCATCACATGGACGCCGGTTTGTACCCGTACACCAAGCGTTACCTCGGCACCTTGCGCAACCATTTCTCGACCATCGGCCTCAACGGCCTGCATGAAATGCTGCGCAATTTCAGCGGCGACAAGGAGGGCATGCACACCGAGCACGGCCGGCAGTTTGCCCTGAGGATGCTGGACCATGTGCGCGCCACGCTCGTGCGTTTCCAGGAAGAAACCGGCCACCTCTACAACCTCGAAGCGACGCCGGCCGAGGGCACTACCTACCGTTTCGCCAAGGAAGACCTCAAGCGCTATCCCGACATTCTCCAGGCCGGCAGCGCGCAGGCACCGTATTACACCAACTCCTCGCAACTGCCCGTGGGCTACACCGAAGACCCCTTCGAGGCCCTGGAACTGCAAGACGAATTGCAATGCAAATACACCGGCGGGACGGTCTTGCATCTGTACATGGCCGAGCGGATTTCTTCGACCCAAGCCTGCAAGCAACTGGTGCGCAAAGCCCTCGGGCGGTTCCGCCTGCCGTACCTGACCGTGACCCCGACATTCTCCATCTGCCCGGTGCACGGCTACCTCGATGGCGAGCACGAGTTCTGCCCCAAATGCGACGAGATCCTGCTGCTCAAAGAACAGCAAACCGGCACCGTTCACTGATTTCGATCCACTCAACCGCAAGGAGCTTCACCATGATTGCATCGCAAACACTGCCCCAGGCTCAACGTCAACGCTGCGAAGTCTGGACCCGGGTGATGGGTTATCACCGTCCGGTGTCGGCGTTCAATCCGGGCAAACAGTCGGAGCACCGCGAACGGGTGCACTTCACCGAAAGCGCGGCCGTGGCCGGGCGCCAATGAGTCGAATGCTGCGGGTCGGGGGCATGGTGCCCCTGACCACTATCGACTATCCGGGACAGCTCGCCTGCGTGCTGTTTTGCCAGGGGTGCGCCTGGCGTTGTCGTTACTGCCATAACCCGCAACTGATCCCGCCTCGTGGCACCGAGGAAGTGGATTGGCGGCGGGTTATGGCGTTTCTGCAACGTCGACAGGACCTGCTCGATGCGGTGGTGTTCAGCGGCGGTGAGCCGACCTTGCAGGACGCGTTGCCCGGCGCCATGGATGAAGTGCGCGCCATGGGATTTCGCATCGGTCTGCACAGCGCCGGCATCAAACCGGCCGCGTTCGCCAAGGCGCTGGCCGGGGCCGACTGGGTGGGCTTCGACGTCAAGGCATTGCCCGAGGATTGCCAGGCCATCACCCGCGTCGAGGGCAGCGGAACAGCCAACTGGCGCAGCCTCGAGCATCTGCTGGCCAGCGATGTCGACTACGAATGCCGCACCACCGTGCATTGGCATCTCGTCGAACCGGCACGTCTGTTGACCCTCGCGCAGCGATTGAGCGCGCTGGGCGTCAAGCGCTTCGCCGTGCAACTGGTGCGCACCGAGCGAATGTTCGATCCGCTGCTGCCGAGCGTTTCGGCACAGGCCTTGCTACCCGATCTTTGGGAAGCGATGCGCGAGTTGTTTCCAGCGTTCGTGTTACGGGGGTAACCGAACCCGAGGAACAACGTTCAACAGTGACATCCACCATGAATTTCAAATGCGCTGCCAATCAGGCAGGTATCAAACTGGGAGCATTTGATATGGCTAAATTAACCACGGCTCAACGGATCGTCATCGGCTTTGCAATCGCGCCGCTGGCGCTGATGGGCATGGCGTTTTACGCGTTGCACGATCTGGCAACGCTCAAGGAACAGGCGGTGGTCATCGTCAAACAGGACTGGCCGAAGATCGAACCGATCATGGTCATTGCCACGGGCGTGCGCGATAACGCCAGGAACACCCGGGACTTGCTGATCAACAAGGACAATCAGCAAGTGCAGCAGTCGATCGACGCCACCAAGAAACGCATCACCCAGGCGCTCGAAACCCTTGAGCCGCTGTTCTATCTGCCAGAGGGCAAAGCCGCTTACCTGGCCTTGAAAAAGAACCGCGAAGCCTACGTTGCCGCGTTCACCCAGGTGCAGGTCTTGATTCGACAAGGGGCTTCCGACGATGCCATGGCCCAGCTGAAGCAGAAAGTCGTACCGGCCGAAGCCGAGGTGTATCGCAGCCTGGATGAGTTGATGGCGCTGCAAGGGAAAATCTTCATCGACCGTGAACAGTCGGCGCAGGCACTGTACAGCGATGCCCGGCGCAACATGCTCGGGTTGTTCCTGTTCTGCCTGGCGCTGGTGATTGCCGCTGCGATAGTCGTCACGCGCAGTGTGACCCGGCCATTGGGTGGCGAGCCGGATGATGCCGCACGGTTCTTGAGTGAAATCGCCGAGGGCGACCTGACGATTCAGGTGCCGGTGGGTGCAAGTGCCGACGGCAGTGTGATGATGAACATGCATCAGATGCAGCAAAGCCTGAATGCCATGGTCAAGCACATCGCTTCTTCGGTTGACCGGGTAGCCAGCTCTTCCGAAGAACTGAGTGCCGTCAGCAGCCAGACTGCCAGCAACCTGCAATTGCAGGGGCTGGAGATCGAGCAGGCCGCTGCTGCGGTGAATCAGATGACGGCTGCGGTGGATGAAGTGGCGCGCAACGCGGTCAGTACTTCCGAGGCCTCCAAACAGTCCGAGCAAACCGCGCAGCGCGGCCGCGAACAGGTTCAGGAAACCGTGGTTGCCATTGGCGAACTGGCCGATGGCGTCACCGATACCTCGCAACGCATCGAGCAACTGGCGGGCCGGGTGCAGGACATCAGCAAAGTCCTGGACGTGATTCGCAGCATCGCCGAGCAGACCAATCTGCTGGCCCTCAACGCGGCAATTGAAGCCGCACGGGCCGGGGATGCCGGGCGCGGCTTTGCCGTGGTCGCCGATGAAGTGCGCGCGCTGGCGCATCGCACGCAGGAGTCCACCCAGGAAATCGAGCAGATGATCGGCAACATTCGCCAGGATACCGGCCATGCGGTGACGGCCATGCAAAGCAGCAGTCATCTGGTGCGAGCCACCCTGGAAGTGGCGCAGCGCTCAGGTGATGCACTGGATCAGATCACCCGGTCCATCTCGCAGATCAATGAGCGCAACCTGATGATTGCCAGTGCCACGGAGGAGCAGGCGTTGGTGGCGCGTGAGGTGGATCGCAATCTGGTGGGGATTCGCACCTTGTCCGAGCAAGTCTTGCTGGGTGCGCAGCACACCGACACCGCTGGCCATGAACTGGCGCAGATGGCCGGGGCGCTGCATCAGACCGTGGCGCGATTCAAGGTCTAGACCACCCGGGCGGGTGGTTGTGGAGGTGGGCGCTCAGGACCAGCCCCAGAACTGCAACCACCAGCCAAACCCGATCAAACCATTGGCCAACAGCAGGCAGGCGCTGCCCGACATGCGCCGCGCCAGAGAGCGGTTTTCGCGGCTCAGTCGCTTCCATCCCAGCAGCAAACTCCAGCCTATCGCAGCTACCAACAGGCTGGCCCTGACCGGTTGCACCCATTCCAGCAGCAAACCTTCGTAGCGCAGCAGTTTCACGGTGGTTGCCGACAACCCGAGAAACAGTCCCGCACCACCCAGGGGCGTGAGTGTGAGCGCCAGGGGCCAATACAGTGCACGATCACCCGCCAGTCGAGCGGTCAGGCGCAAGAGAACCATTAACACGGTGCCGAGCAGCACCGAACTCAAACTCAGGTAAGTGACGATGCTGAACCCGTCGAGCCAACTGAAGCTGTCGTTGAGCTGCGGGTAATGGGTGAGCAGCCACCAGGGCACGTTGTCTTGCAAGGCCCAGAACTGGTCGTGTTCAACCAGCCATTGGGCGAGCGTTTGTTTGAGGGCGACGAACCAGGGACTGACCGTCCACTGGAATGCGCCCATTGCCAGGCCGATCACACCGAACAGCAGCAAGCGAGCATCCCACGGGGATAGCGTCTGCGACGTCGCGTGAAGAATCTCTTGATTGCCCGACCGGGCGATCAACTGGACGGCACCGCGTTGCCCGCTGCAGCGCCCACAGGCATGGCAATCACTGGCGCCTTGCAGGCGTCGGATATCGAGCAACGGAGCGCAGTTGGGGGGCGGCAGGCGTGGCGGGGCGTTTTCTATCCAGCGTTGTTCATTGACCTGAAAATGCACCGGCGCAAGGCGGGCGAGCAGTGCAAACACGCCGCTGACCGGGCACAGGTAACGGCACCAGACCCGCTTGCCTCGGGCGAACAACAACCCGACGACCACCGCAGCGACTGTCGAACCACCCAGAATCAGCAGCGCCGCCTGAGCGTAGTCATAGACGCTGATCAACTGGCCATAGAGGGTCGTCAGGCAGAACGCCAGGGTCGGCCAGCCGCCCCAGCGCAACCAGCGCGGCACGCCCATGCCTTTACCGTAATGGCTGGCCCATTCGCTGAGCGAGCCTTCCGGACACAGCACGCCACACCAGAGCCGACCGAACATCACGATCGACAGCAACACGAACGGCCACCAGATCCCCCAAAACAGAAACTGCGCGAGCAAGGTCAGGTTGTCGAGCATCCGGGCCTGGCTGTCCGGCAGCGGCAGCAGCGGCGGGATCACCAACAGCACTGCGTAAAACACCACAACCAGCCACTGCGCGGCACGAATGAACCGAGCATGGCGACGCATCCCGTCGCCCAGTCGCTGGAGCCATCGATTGTGCCAACTCAGTTCAGGCATGGGACTTTTTCCATCGCCCGTTGCCGTAGCCATCCGCCGACGACCAGCCAGTAACCGATCCATACCAGCAAGGTCAGGCCGCTGGGGGTTGCCCGATAACCGGCAAAACCGGCGAGGAAACCACCCAGTCCATGGCTGTCGTTCAGCAAGGCGCTGCTGTCCCAGAACGCGTCGCCAATGACGCCGTAAACCTGCTCCGGCAGATCGAGGGCGAGCAGTTGGCCGCCGATTCGCTCGGTGCCACTGACCAGCAATGCGGCCCCGAGCATGAGCAGGATGACTTCGCTGATGGCAAAGAATCGTTGCCACGAAATGAACCGGCGACTGCTGTGCAGCAGGATGATGGTCAACGCCGACAGCACCAGTCCCATGGCGCCGCCGATGGCAAACAAACCGAGCTGCGGGCCTCGCAGTTGAGCACCGGCGCCATAGAGAAACACGACCGTTTCACTGCCTTCACGACTGACCGCGAGCATCGCCAGCAGCAACAACCCCATGCCGCCTTGCCGGGCCAGATGGCTGTCGGCGTGGCGCTGCAAATCCTGTTTGAGGGAGCGTCCGTGACGGTGCATCCAGCCCACCATTTGCACGATCAACAGGCTGGCGACCAGGGCGAGTGCGGCCTGGAACCATTCACTGGCCGACCCGCTCATGGCCTCGCCGGCAAACAGAATCAGCACGGCCAGCAGACCCGAGAGCAGCAACCCCAGCCCCACGCCGACCCACAAGTATTTGACCAGTCGATGGCCCTGGTACTGCTGGCTGGCCCAGGCCTGGAGAATGCCGATCACCAGCAACGCCTCGACGCTTTCGCGCCAGACGATGAACATTGATTGATTCATGAAAACTCCGTGCGCTGACAGGTTATTTCGCGAGGATGCCGCCCTCGGGCAATTGCGGATTGAACTCGTCGAAAAACGGGTAGTGACCGGGCCTGAGCGGGTGAATGACGACAAAGGTGGTCACGCCCGGTGACATGACTTTTTCAACCCGCAGCGGTGTGCTCTCGAATTCGGCCGGCCCCTGACCGTTGTTTTTCAGGACGATCTTGAATCGCTGCCCGGCCGGGACCTCCAGCAAGGCCGGCGTGAAGTGACCATCGCGCAGGATCAGTTCGTAGCTCGGCAACTCGGCATGGGCGGTCAACGGCGCAAGGGCTCCAGCCACCAGCAGGCAGGCAACCTGCAGGCGTTTCATTCAATAGCCACCTTTTTTGCCAATGCCGGCGTAGACGAATTCGTAGTGCAGTTCGCAGCGTTCGAACCAGGGCGCGACACCGGTTTCCTTGTCGGTGTGGCGACCGAGAGAGGCATGACCACCGGGTGGCAGGATGGTGAAGGTGAGTTGATATTTGCCCGGCCCCATCAGCTTCACATTGTCGCCGTAGTGCGGACCGTCGTTGGCGACCATGGCGTGGAAATCGCCTTTGAGTTCCGGGTCGTTGCCTTGCTTTTTCAGATTGAAAGAGACGTTGAGATAGGGCACGAAGCTGCCTTCCTGAAAGCCCTGGTGATTATCCGCAGTGGCGCGGATGTCGGCCTCCAGATGCACATCCGAATCCGCAGTGGCGCGCATCATGCCCGCAGGTTCCATCTCGATCGGTTGCAGATAAACCGCCCCGACTTCCAGCCCCGGACACAGCTGTGGTTCGCCGATCGGGTATTCCTTGGCCTGAGCCAGCGGTACGAACAAGAGCAAAGCGAGTGTGAGAGAGGTACGCATGATTTCTTCCTGGGCACTGACGAGTAGGAACCCGAGTCTAGGAAGGTTTGCTGCGAACAATAATGATTGCTATCAAGTTTTAAGTAATTAAACCGACGGCTCGTCGCGCCGGCGAAATCGCTGGGCGCGCTCGACGCTGTGGGTCATCTGTGCCGCCGCATGGACGGTCAAGGGATGCTGGGTAAATCCGGCTCTGGGGGAAATGTAGCCGGCCATTTCCCGGGCAACGGCGAGCTGACGTTCCGAACCTTCCGCCAGCAGCGCGATGACCAGGTTTTCCAGGGCAATGACGCGGACACGCAAGTGAACCAGTTCGGCGTTTGTCAGCGCAGGTGGGGCGATAAACGCATCGCTATCAATGGATGTTGCGGCGTCTTGATCGTCCCATGTCGACAGCGGTGGACGGTCGGGTGTCTCTGTGTTCGGGTGAGGATTTTTATTGATCATGAGCGACGCCTCCAAGTCTGTTCGGCCGTTATCAGCTTAGCCTCAGGATCATGATCGGGGGAGGGCAGTTACTCGATGTCGATAGCTTGATATCCATCAAGGATGGCTGCGCGCGATGGTTGTAGCTTGGCAAGCACGCCTCTCAATGACCGGAGATCGGCATGGCCAAGAATTTCCCCGACAACCCCAAACACCCCGAGCGGATTTGCTGGGGGTGCGACCGGTATTGTCCGGCCAAGTCGTTGGCGTGCGGCAATGGCTCCGAGCGTACGATGCATCCGGCCGAGCTGTTTGGCGAAGACTGGAACGTGCCCGGCGACTGGGGTATCGAGCCCCTCATCGTCACAACCAAGGCGGCGGATGACGATATCTGACGCAGGTCCAACCTGGTCATACCGCAGCATTGCGTTCCATGCCCGCAACCATCTGTCATGAAATGAAAAGCCTGTGTCGTCTGATGAGAAGCGGCTCACCAGACTGCGTCCTACAGTCCAATCAGCGCAAATCGACGCTGTACAGACTGGAGAATAAGAAAAAATGGCCAACGCCGTACGCTTCTACGAAACCGGTGGTCCCGAAGTCCTCCGTTATGAGGAGGTCGAGGTCGGCGATCCCGGTCCAGGCCAGGTTCGTCTTCGTCATGTGGCGGTGGGCCTTAATTATGCCGACACCTATTTTCGCAATGGCACTTACCCGATTCCGATGCCCAACGGCATGGGGGTTGAAGCGTCCGGTGTGGTCCAGGCCGTTGGCGAAGGGGTGACCAACGTCCAGGTGGGGGACCGCGTCACTTATACCGGTTTCCTCAACACCCTTGGCGCCTACAGCACCGAACGGCTGATCGCGGCCGCGCCGTTGATCAAGCTGCCGGAAACCATCAGTTTCGAGACCGCTGCGGCCATGACCATGCGCGGCCTGACGTCTTCGTACCTGATGCGCCGCATCTACGACTTCAAGGAAGGCGACAGCATTCTGCTGCACGCCGCCGCCGGTGGCGTTGGCCTGATCGTCTCGCAGTGGGCCAAATTGCTTGGCTTGAACGTGATCGGCACGGTTTCGACCGAGGAAAAGGCACAAATCGCCCGGGCTCACGGTTGCGACCATACTATCAATTACAGCCATGAAGACGTCGCCGCCCGCGTTCGCGAATTGACCGATGGCGTCGGCGTCAACGTGGTGTTCGACAGCGTCGGCAAGAACACCTTCGCCGGCTCCCTGGATTCGCTCAAGCGTCGTGGCCTGATGGTGTGCGTCGGCACGGCATCCGGTCCGATCCCTGCGTTCGACCCGGTGATGCTGGCGATGAAAGGCTCGTTGTTCCTGACCCGTCCGGCCCTGGCTGACTACATCGCCGACCCTGCGGAGAAAGCTGCGCTGGCCGGTGAGTTGTTCGACCACGTCGGCAGCGGCCGGATCAAGATCGAGATCAACCAGCACTACGCCTTGCAGGATGCGGTGCAGGCTCATCGCGACCTTGAGTCGCGCAAGACCACCGGTTCGTCGATTTTCGTCATTTAAGGAGCGGCCAGCCATGAAAGTCGAACAATTGACCTGCAACATCGGCGCCGAACTGATCGGCGTGAACCTCGCCGACGCGGTGCATGACGACGGTCTGTTTGCCGAGATTCGTGCCCAGTTGCTCAAGCACCGGGTGGTGTTCCTGCGTGATCAGAACATCACTCGCGACGAGCACGTGGCCTTCGCTCGCCGCTTTGGTGAGTTGGAAGACCATCCGGTGGCCGGCAGCGATCCGGATCATCCGGGGCTGGTGCGCATCTACAAGAACCCGGACCAGCCGATGGACCGCTATGAAAACGCCTGGCACGCCGACGCCACCTGGCGCGAGGCGCCGCCAATGGGGTGCGTGTTGCGCTGCGTGGAATGCCCGCCGGTCGGCGGCGACACCATGTGGGCCAACATGGTCGAGGCCTATGCGCGTTTGCCGGAAGACGTGAAGATGAAAATCGCCGACCTGCGTGCCCGTCACAGCATCGAAGCGAGTTTCGGTGCGGCGATGCCGATCGAAAAACGCCTGGCGCTCAAGGCGATGTACCCGGATGCCGAACACCCGGTGGTGCGCACCCACCCGGAAACCGGCGAGAAGGTGCTGTTCGTCAACGCCTTCACCACCCACATCAGCAACTACCACACCTCTGAGCGGGTGCGCTTCGGCCAGGACGCCAACCCCGGCGCCAGCGAATTGCTGCGCTACCTGATCAGCCAGGCGTACATCCCCGAGTATCAGGTGCGCTGGCGCTGGAAGCCCAACAGCATCGCCATCTGGGACAACCGCAGTACCCAGCACTACGCCGTCATGGATTACCCGCCGTGCCATCGCAAGATGGAGCGCGCCGGGATCATCGGCGACAAGACCTACTGATCGACCCTTTCTGCATACGCACTCGTAAACACGTCTGCCCGGCACGATCCCGGGTGGGCGGGACAATCATAAAAAGTGGAGTAAATCATGCAATTCTTCGACGATTCCCTGCACCCGGAAAACATGGAAAAAGTGGTCATCACCGTGGCCCCGTACGGCCCGGAATGGATGCCTGAAGATTTCCCGGAAGACATCCCGCTGACCATGGACGAGCAAGTCCAGAAAGCGGTCGATTGCTATGAAGCCGGCGCCACCGTGCTGCACCTGCATGTGCGTGAACTGGACGGCAAGGGCTCCAAGCGCCTGTCGAAGTTCAACGAGCTGATCGCCGGCGTGCGCGAAGCCGTGCCGGACATGATCATCCAGGTCGGTGGTTCGATTTCCTTCGCCCCGGAAAGTGATGGCGAAGCCGCCAAGTGGCTGTCCGACGATACCCGCCACATGCTGGCCGAGCTGACGCCAAAACCGGATCAGGTCACGGTGGCGATCAACACCACCCAGATGAACATCATGGAGCTGCTGTATCCGCAATACCTGGAAGGTACCTCACTGGCTAACCCGTTGATCCAGGCTGCCTACAGCGAAATGACCGTACCGGCCGGCCCGGCCTGGGTTGCCGAGCATCTCAAGCGCCTGATGGACAACGACATCCAGCCGCACTTCCAGTTGACCGGCATGCATGCCCTGGAAACCCTCGAGCGTTTGGTGCGCAAGGGCATCTACAAGGGCCCGCTGAACCTGACCTGGATCGGCATCGGTGGCGGTTTCGACGGCCCGAACCCGTTCAACTTCTTCAATTTCATCCACCGCGCGCCGAACGGCTGCACCCTGACCTCCGAGTCGCTGCTCAAGAACGTCATGCCGTTCAACACCATGTCGATGGCCATGGGCATGCACCCGCGCGTGGGCAATGAAGACACTATCATTGATCACAAGGGTGATCGCTTCGGCTCGGTGGCGCAGATCCAGCAAACCGTGCGCATTGCCCATGAACTGGGTCGCGAAATCGCCACGGGCAAAGAAGCCCGCGAGATTTATCGCATCGGTGTGAAGTACGACAGCATCGAGCAGACCCTGCTGGCCAACGGTATGGCCCCCAACCGCAAGGCTGGGCAAAAGGGTGTGCCGCAACGCGGCTGACCGGCGGTCCGGACGAGGGGCCGCAACCTCTCGTCCACCGCACTGCAACACGCTTGATAACAACAATAAATAAAAGCATTGAGGAGGCTGCATGGCCTTTCACCCAATCGCCGCTGACGATGACGACGCAGGTTGCGTCGGCGTTTCTCGCCAATATGCCTGGATCGTTTTTGCATTGACGTTCGGCCTGTTGATTTCCGATTACATGTCGCGTCAGGTGCTGAACGCGGTGTTCCCGCTGCTCAAGAGCGAGTGGGCCCTGAGCGACGGCCAGCTCGGGTTGCTCAGCGGCATCGTTGCCTTGATGGTCGGCCTGCTGACATTCCCGCTGTCGTTGATGGCTGACCGCTTTGGACGAGTCAAGAGCCTGGCGCTGATGGCGCTGCTGTGGAGCCTGGCCACGCTGGGCTGCGCATTGGCGCAGGATTACCAGCAAATGTTCATTGCCCGGTTCATGGTCGGCGTCGGTGAAGCGGCTTATGGCAGCGTCGGTATCGCCGTGGTGATTTCGGTGTTTCCGAAACACATGCGCGCCACCCTGGCCAGCGCGTTCATGGCGGGCGGCATGTTCGGCTCGGTGTTGGGCATGGCGTTGGGCGGTGCCATCGCGGCCAAGCTGGGCTGGCGCTGGTCGTTCGCCGGCATGGCGTTGTTTGGCCTGGTGCTGGCGATGCTTTATCCGATCATCGTCAAGGAAACGCGCATCGCTCCGCAACGGGTCGCCAAGGCTGTCGCGGGGGCCAAGCGTCCGCTGCGTACGCTGTGGTCCAGTCGTTCGGTGGTAGCGACCTACGTCGCCAGCGGCTTGCAGTTGTTCGTCGGCGGCACGGTGATGGTGTGGATTCCCAGCTACCTCAATCGCTACTACGACATGCCGACGGACAAAGCCGGCGCCATGGCGGCGATCATCGTGCTGTGCAGCGGTGCGGGGATGATTGTGTGCGGCATGCTCAGCGATCGGCTGTGTCGCAACTCGCCGGAACGCAAGGTCAGCCTGGCCATCGCCTTTTGCCTGGGCAGTTGCCTGCTGCTGTCGGCGGCGTTCGCAATGACGGCAGGGCCTATGCAACTGGCACTGATTTGCCTGGGCATGCTGATTGCCACCGGTACCACCGGCCCGGCTGGCGCGATGGTCGCCAACCTGACCCATTACTCGGTCCATGGCACGGCCTTCGCCACGCTGACATTGGCCAACAACATGCTGGGACTGGCGCCAGGGCCGTTCATCACAGGAAGGGTGTCGGACCTCATCGGCCTGCATGCCGCTTTCCAACTGGTGCCATTGGTCAGCCTCGCGGCAGCGGCCGTGTTCTTTTATGCCAAGTGTCATTACCACAAAGATATTGCCCGCCTTCAGGGTCAGCGCGTGCCTGACCCCGTCAGCCAGGCCGGGTTAGAGGTGAAGTTGTGAGTCGTCGTCTACAGATTGATGTGTTTTTCGATTTTATCTGCCCTTGGTGCCTGATCGGCAAACGCCAACTGGAGCATGCGCAGGTACAGTTTCGCAGTCGCCATCCGGATGTGCAGATCAGCACGCAGTGGCATGGCGTGCAGTTGCTGCCGCAGTTGCCGTTGGAAGGTGAGCCTTTCGTCGATTTCTACCGCAAGCGTCTGGGCAATGCCGATGCCATGACCATGCGCCAGGCCCAGGTACAAAAAGCTGCCGCGGCGGTTGGACTGACCATCGACCTCGGCCAGATCGAGACGATGCCCAATACCGCAGACGCCCATCGTCTGTTCGAGCGGGTCAGCGCGCTGGGCAACGCTGCCCAGAGTGAAATGTTGCTTGAGCGGCTGTTTGCCGCTTATTTCCGCAAACGCGAAAACCTTGGTTGCCGCGAGACCTTGCTCGCCATTGCCCGCTCCTGCGGCATTGATGCGCAGGTTTTGGCTGACTGCCTGACGGGCGACGCCACGCCATTTGCCGGATCACCCGAGGCGAGCAGTGGCGTACCGGGCTTTCAGTTCGATCGCCGCATGACGGTGGTGGGCGCGCAACCTGCAGCGGTGTTGCTCGGGGCCATGAGCCAGGCACTGAAAGAAAGTGATTACGAGCGGCAACCTGCATGACCCGGCGTATCCCCGTGCCTGCCGGCAAACACCCGCAGGCGGGCGGTCGTGCACTGTTCGAATTCGATGACAAAAGCCTGGCGCTGTTCAACGTCGAAGGTGACTTGTTCGCCATCGACGACAGTTGCCCGCACCAGGGCGCCTCGCTGTGTGGCGGGCGTCTTGAGGGGCGAGTGATTCAGTGTTGCGCCCATGGTCTGCGCTTCGATCTGCGCAGCGGTTACCTGCTCAATTCCACCGCAGTCAAAGTCGCCAACTACCCGGTCGAGATCATCGACGGTCAGGCATTCATCGTCATTGTTCCCGAGGAGGCCGCGCCATGAACGCCATCGCTCTCACCCGTATCCACAGCCGAACGCGCGAACTGGCGCCGGGTTTTGTTGTCAGTCTGATCGTGGCGGCGGCCGCGTCCTTTTTGTCCGAGCACTACGGTGCGCCGGTGATGCTGTTTGCCTTGCTATTGGGCATGGCCCTGAATTTTCTGGCCGGCGACGGTGCCTGCAAGGCCGGCATCGAGTTCACGGCGCGCACTGTGTTGCGCATCGGCGTGGCGCTGCTGGGTATGCGCATCACTCTCGAACAGATGGCTGCGCTGGGCTGGAAGCCAGTGGCGCTGGTGGTGATTCTGGTGGTGGTGACCATCGGCGTTTCAGTGATCGCTGCCAAGGCGCTGGGCTTTCAGCGTTTGTTCGGCATGCTCACCGGAGGGGCCACGGCAATTTGTGGTGCATCGGCCGCGTTGGCGCTGGCGGCAGCGCTGCCCAATCATCCGCAGAAAGAACGCGCGACCTTGTTCACGGTGATTGGGGTGTCGGCGCTGTCGACTCTGGCAATGATCGTGTACCCGATGATTGCCAACTGGCTGCAACTGTCGCCGCAAGTGGCCGGGGTGTTCTTGGGAGCGACCATCCACGACGTGGCCCAGGTGGTCGGCGCCGGTTACAGCATGTCGACCGAGACTGGCGATACGGCCACGGTGGTCAAGCTGATGCGGGTCGCGATGCTGCTGCCGGTGATCGTCACCGCCGCGATGATCACCCGCATGCAGGGCGCCGATCCGACCGGCAAGCGACCGCCGTTGCTGCCGTGGTTCGCCGTCGGTTTCCTGTTGCTGGCGTGCATCAACAGCACCGGCTGGGTGGCCCCGGTGGTGCAGGGCTCGATCAATGAGCTGTCGCGCTGGTGCCTGGTGGTGTCCATCAGTGCCCTGGGCATGAAGACCCAGCTCAAGGAACTGGCGGCGGTGGGTATCAAGCCGATTCTGTTGATGGTGGGGGAGACGGTGTTCCTCGTCGTGCTGGTGCTGTTGTTGCTGCACTGGGGGCTTTGACACCCGACGCATAACGCTTTTTGACAGAGGGCTGCACCGCGGTTGACTCCTCACTGTGGTGGTGTCCTCGACCGGTGTCGACAACACCGGTTTTTTTCGGCGACTGTGCCAGCAGTCGCCTTTTTTTTTGCCCGGGGTGAGCTCGCTGGGGAAGGACCAGAGGCCAGGCTTCCCGCGTTATCGTTGACCTCCGTCGGTGACTTTGCCGACGTTGATCCATGCCGTGTCAAAGCTTGTGGGAGATTGTTGTTTGAGTACATATCCGTTTTTTCGGATGCGGCGGCTATTGGTTTCGCCCTTACGGCGAGTCACTTTGGAAAAGCCCCAAAGTAACCAAAGGGCTCTTGCCCCTTTCGTTCGGTGCCTCGCTAATGCTCGGCATGCCCTCGCTCCGGTCCTGCTCCGTGGGCCCGCCGCCATCGGCCATCCATGGCCGGGGGCGGCTAACCCGGCATCCATGCCGGGTTGCCCACTGCGCAGAACCTGCGCTCGGCCTCTCGAGGGGGCGACCACCGCCACAGCCGCCGAGGCGGCCTGAAAGCCGACCTGGCTCATTTGCGTACGCGTTCTCCTTCTCTGCTGCGCTCACCCATTCCTGACATGTACACCGATTCCCTGTAGGAGCCGGCTTGCTGGCGATGGCATCCGTCCAGTCAATAAATGTGTCGACTGACACACCGCTATCGCCAGCAAGCCGGCTCCTACAGTTGATCGTATTTATCCAAACACATATGCATTTCCCTTGTAGGAGCCGGCTTGCCGGCGATGGACGTCAACGATAACGCGGGCTGTCTGAATGAACGCGTTGCCCAGACGCTTTTCGCCGGCAAGCCGGCTCCTACAGGGAATCCCATACGCTTTTGATTTCCACCACTCATCAGGCCGAGCGTTAGCTCGCCTTCAGCTTTTGATCTTGAGGTACACGCCCCCTCGAGAGGCCGAGTGGAGGTTCTGCGCAGTGGGCAACCCGGCATGGATGCCGGGTTAGCCGCCCCCGGCCATGGATGGCCGATGGCGGCGGGCCCACGGAGCAGGACCGGAGCGAGGGCATGCCGAGCATTAGCGAGGCACCGAACGAAAGGGGCAAGAGCCCTTGGTTACTTGGGGCTCTTCCAAGTGACTCGCCGTAAGGGCGAAACCCATAGCGGCCGTTACCGCAGCAATGGATATGTACACCATCAAAACCCATATCGCCTGACGCAAAGCCATCGCGAGCAGGCTCACTCCTACAACAGGCGCGATATCAGTAGGGTTTGGGTGGGGCCGCGTCCGCCGGGGCTTTTGCCGAACCCTGCTTTTGCACCCGCCACGTCGCCGGTGGCATGCCGAACTGGCTGATGAACCACCGTGTAAACGAACTCGCCATCGAGTAGCCAAGCATGTCGGCAATGCGCCCGAGCGTGTAATTCGGGTTGTCCAGATAACGCAGCACCAGGTCGCGGCGCACATCGTTGATCACATCGTTGAACGCACAACCATCATCCTTCAGGCGACGTTGCAGGGTGCGAACGTTCATGCCCTGGCTCTGCGCGACTTGCTCGATGGTAGCGCGGCCCATGGGCAGCAGCAGGTAGATGGCCTTGCGCACTTCGAACAGCATCGAAGTGCCTTGGTGGCTTTGCAGCGAATCGAGGTAGCTCTGGGCGTAGCGGGCCATGGCCGGGTCGGCATTGGCGTTGGTCATGTCCAGGCTGGCACCTGCGCAGACGATGCCGTTGAACTCACTGCCGAACTCCAGGGTGCAGCCGAACAGGCGACGGTGCAGTTGAAGGTTGTCGGGGGGCTGGTGGGTGAAATTGACGCTGTAGGGATGCCAGTGAGAGCCGAGCAGGGCGGCGCACAGGCGGAACATCACGCCGATGGCAAGCTCGGTGGCCTGTCGACTGGGCATCGGCGAGTCGGTGACCACCTCTTCGCGAATGATCACCATCTTGCCGGCCTCTTCAATGAAGATGGCCAGCGAATCATTCATCAAGTGCCGGTAATGCACCACCACCTGCAAGGCATCGCGCAGCGTGCGCTGATGGCTGAGCAGCAGGCTGACCACGCCGAAGTCCGAGAGCTGGCGCGACTCGGCCATGCTCAGGCCGAAGTTCTGGCAGCCGCTGGCGGCGGCTGAATCCTCCAGCAGACGCACGGCGGCATCGATGGGAATGCGATGTTCAGGGGCTTGCAGCAGGGCTTTGCTCAAGCCGACGCCGGCCAGTACATCGCGCGGGTTGAACCCCAGGTACTGAGTAACCTCCAGGTAGTTGGTCAAGACGGCGGCGCGAACAAGCTTGGGCATGCGAAGGTCTTTCCTGGGCCGGTTGCGATTCAGATGAGCGTGGCGACTATATCCAGCACATCAGCGATTGAACAGTTGCGATGTTGTCGAGGGCGCTCGCCAGTTTCTGTCCGCAATCACCTCCATTGTCGTGGAGCTATCCACGCTCACCCATTGATTACAGTGAGCTGCAGAGAACCTGTGGGGATTTTCGACCAGTGGTCGGCGCGCGCCAATACCTGGAAATTTGTCATGAAAAGAAAAGTGCCTGACGTCCAATGAAAAGCGCCTGGGGTGGGCGCTCTTTAATGTCAGTCCTACAAAAAGCCGCTGGCGAAAGAGCCAGTCGAGTCCTCGAGAAAGCGAAGGTGTTGAAGTGGACAAACTGCAAACTGCCGCAACCGTTCTGATCGTACCGGGTCTACGCGAGCACGTTGCCGAACATTGGCAAACGTTGCTTGAAGCCAGGCTGAGCAAAGTGCGCAGTGTGCCGCCGCTTGAAACCGACAAGCTCGACTGCAGCAAGCGGGTCGAAGCGATCCAGCACGCGCTGGAGCAGATCGACGGGCCGGTGATTCTGGTCGCCCACAGTGCCGGCGTGTTGATGGTCGCCCATTGGGCCGCGCGACACAGTCGGCCGATCAAGGGCGCATTGCTGGCCGCTCCACCGGACCTTGATGCGCAATGGCCGTCAGGCTACCCAGCGCCTGAAACCCTGCGTACCCAAGGTTGGAACCCTCTACCCAATGGCCCGCTGCCATTCCGCAGTCTGGTGGCCGCCAGCACCAACGATCACCTCGCCAGCCTGGAAGCTGTCACGCACATGGCCGAAGGCTGGGGCAGCGAACTGCTCAATCTGGGTGACGTCGGTCATCTCAATCCTGCTGCCGGGTACGGGCACTGGCCGCAAGCCGAAGCCCTGATCCTGGAACTGGATCGCTAGTTCAGGCGCCGGTTGGCTCGCGCCATCCGGCATTTGCCCTCACTCCTGAAAAACGCAAACCCCTGGAACAAGAGGGTGCGCGAGGGCGGCTGCGCTTAAAACAAATACAAAAAGGCGGAGACAACGCAATGCACAACAATAAGAGTCACGGGTTCACCGCTTCACGCTACACCTTGCTGGCCTCAGCCATTCTCGCGGCAACGGTGCCGATGGCCCATGCGGCAGAGATCGAGACAGGTAACCCGGACTGGACCGTTCGCCTGGATAACACCATCAAGTACAACTATGGCGTGCGCACCGAAAGCGCGGACAAACGTATGTTGGGCACGCCCAACAACAACGACGGCGACTACAACTTCCGCAAGGCCGGGACCAACATTACCAACCGCGTCGACCTGTTGACCGAGATGGACGTGGTGTACCAGAACCACATGGGCTTTCGCGTCAGCGCCGCCAGTTGGTACGACAAGGCCTACGAGAACACCGGTTCCAATTCCAACCCGTTCGTCAACGGCAACGGTTCAACTTCGGGCCTGGTCGCCAACGACCCGCGCCTGGCCGGGGTCACCAATGACAACGTCGGCAACGGCAGCCCGCACCTGAGCAACTATGCCCAGCGTTACTACACCGGTCCGTCCGGTGAAATCCTCGACGCCTTTGTGTTCTACAGCACCGAAGTGGGCGAGGAGTCGATGCTGAGCTTCAAGGCTGGCCAGCACAACGTGTTCTGGGGCGAGACCATTCTCAACCCGGTGCATTCGATCAGCTACGGCCAGTCCGGCCTGGACCTGGCCAAGCTGGCCGCGTCGCCGGGCACCGAAGCCAAGGAGCTGTTCGTTCCGCGCAATCAGCTGTCGATGTCCTTCACGATCAATCCCGAACTGACCGTGGCCGCCCAGTACTTTCTCGACTGGGACGCCGCACGCCTGCCGGAAGCCGGCACCTACTACGGCGGCTCCGACCTGGTCGGTTTCGGCGCGCAGTCGTTCCTGCTGGGTAACACTAATGCTGTTGTGCCTGGCAGCCCTCTGGGTTGCGGCCTGGCGCCGTGCAACGGCTTGACCAACGTGCGTCGCGGGCATGACCTGACGCCGGACAAGCGCGGCGACTGGGGCCTCATGGCCAAGTGGTCGCCAGCCTGGCTGGACGGCACCCTCGGCGTTTACTACCGCGAAACCTCGGAAATCCTCCCGCAAGCCTGGCTGGATGCCCGAGGTCTGACCTCGGCCAACCCGAACGGAACCCCCCCGGCCGGCCAGGTGCCTGCGGTGATCAATACGCTCAACTCGCTGAGCACTGCCACCTATCAAATGGCCTATGCCGACAACATCAAGATCGTTGGCCTGAGCCTGTCCAAGGATGTGGGCGGGGTGAGCGTGGGCTCGGACCTGAACATTCGTCACAACATGCCGCTGGCGAGTATTCCGGCGGTTGTCAGCACTAACAGTCCACTGGGTCTGGGCGCCGGCCTCGGCCTGTTGCCAGCGCGCACGCCCGGCACCGGTGTGATCTATGACACCCCGCAGAAGGGCGACAGCATGGCCGCCACCGGCGACACCCTGCACTGGACGGTCAATGGTCTGATGACCATGCCGAAAACCCCGGTATTTGATTCGGCGACCCTGCTCGCCGAGTTGTACTACAGCAACCTGCTCAAGCTCGATAGCAAGAACGAGGCGCTCTACAAAGGCAAGGGCACCTACCACGGCATCGACCAGCCAACCCGGGACAACTGGGGCATCGCGGTCAACTTCACACCAACCTGGTACCAGGTGTTTCCCGGTGTCGACCTCAACGCGCCGATGTCCATCAACGTCGGTCTCGATGGCGTTTCACCGGTCTCCGGTGGCGGTGCCAAAGACACCGGTAACTACGCCATCGGTCTCGGGGCCGTTGTGTACAACAAATACTTTGTCGACCTGAAGTACGTGGACTCTTTCGGCAAGACCGACAAGTGCAATGTCAGCGGTGTGAGTACCGGCCCGACCGGAGGTGACGGCGCGGCGCCGAACGCCTTTAGCGGTAACGAAAACTACGCCTGTTACGCCGGTGGCTACTCGGCCTTTTCCGGTGGTGGTGCAACGACTGAGGACCGTGGCGCCGTTTACCTGACGATGAAAACCACTTTTTGATTCAACACTGATTTGCTCAATGCAAGCAGGAGAATAACAAGATGAAATTCGCAAAAACCGTGTTGGCCGCTTCGCTGGCCATGGTCCTGGCCGCTCAGGCACAGGCCGCTGTTTCAACCCAGGACGCTGCCAAGTTGGGCAGCAGCCTGACCCTGGTGGGCGCCGAAAAGGCCGGGAACGCTGATGGTTCCATCCCCGCCTACGACGGTGGCCTGACCACGCCGCCGGCCAGTTTCAAATCCGGTGACAGCATGCGCCCGGATCCGTATGCCAGCGAAAAACCGTTGCTGGTCATCGACGGCAAAAACGTCGATCAGTACAAGGGCATGCTCAGTGCTACCACGGTGGAACTGGCTAAGCGTTTCCCGACTTACCGTGTCGATGTATACCCGACCCACCGCACCGTTTCGCTGCCAAAAGCCATCCTCGATAACGGCGTGAAGAATGCCAGCGGCGCCAAGTCCCTCGAAGGCGGTCTGGCCATCGATAACGTGCTGCCGGGGGTGCCGTTCCCGATCCCGCAATCGGGCAGCGAAGCGATGTGGAACTTCCTGCTGCGCTATCAAGGCGTGAGCATCAACTCCAAGTACGACTCCTGGAACGTTGACTCCGCCGGCGTGCCAAGCCTGGCCACCACCGGGCAGGCGTTCATCTCCTACCCGATCTACGAAAACCTGGCGCAGCCGATCAGCAGCGCCGACGTGTACTACCAGATGAAGCTGTCGTACACCGGCCCTGCACGACGGGCCGGTGAAGCGGTGATGCTCAAGGACGCCGCCAACCCGCTGCAGCAACCGCGCCGCGCCTGGCAGTACCTGCCGGGTCAGCGTCGGGTCAAACTGGCACCGAACCTGGCCTACGACACGCCTAACCCAGGCACCGCCGGCGCGGGCACCTACGACGATGTTTTCGTGTTCAACGGCGCGCTGGACCGTTACGACTGGAAGCTGGTGGGCAAGCAGGAAATGATTGTGCCCTACAACACCTACAAGCTGACCTACGCCCAGGATCCGAAGTCGCTGACCACCGCCAATCACCTGGCACCGGACTTCGTGCGCTGGGAAAAACATCGCGTCTGGGTGGTGGAGGGCAACCTCAAGGCCGGCTCCCGCCACATTTATCAGAAGCGCCGCTTCTACCTTGATGAAGACAGCTGGACCGCTCTGGCCTCGGATCAATACGACGCTCGTGGTCAGTTGTACCGTGGCTCCTTCGCCTTCCTCAGCCAGAGCTACGACAAGCAAGTCCCGGATTCCACGCCCTTCATGATTTACGACCTGGTCGGCGGCTCCTACAACATCAACGGCGTGGTCGGGCCTTATGGCGGCATCAAGTACATCGATCCGCTTTCCAAGGCCCAATGGTCGTCGGAATCCCTGGCCGGCAGCGGCATTCGCTAAGCCAACCGCAAAAAAGCGCTCGCACGATCCACTGTAGGAGCGTGCTCGCTCGCGAAGGACCTGAGGGCGACATGGGTTTCCAGAAAACCCGCGTCATCGTTGACGTCCATCGCGAGCAGGCTCGCTCCTACAACGGCGTTACCTGTCCGGCCCACGGCTCACGAGGCGGTGGAGCCGGGTGGGCGCCAGGTTTTCCGAAGAGGATGCGGTATGTGTTCGTATAAGAATTATTTGCAGGTGGCGTTTGGCGTTGTGCTCGGCCTGTTGCAGGGCGTCACCCTCGCGGCTGATTACGTCGATGTGCTGGACCTGCCCGCCAGAGTCAGTGCCTTGGCCATCAACAGTCCGTTGTCCGGCATGGCTCGCGCCGGTGAGCGCGTGATCGCCGTCGGTCAGCGTGGCCATATTCTGTTTTCCGATGATGCCGGCAAGCACTGGCAGCAGGCAGCGGTGCCGGTCAGTGCCGATCTCACGGCGGTGAATTTTCCGACCACCACCCAAGGTTGGGCGGTGGGCAACGACGGTGTGGTGCTGCACAGCAGCGACGCCGGCGCAACCTGGCAAAAGCAGCTCGACGGCCGCCAGATCGGCGCCTTGCTGGTCAAGCATTACACGGCGTTGGCCAGTGCCGAACCGGGCAATGAACAATGGCCGTTGCTGGTTGCCGAAGGCCAGCGGTTGATCGAGCAGGGCGCAGACAAACCGCTGCTCGACGCTTGGTTTGCCAACGATAAAGTCGGCTATGTGGTCGGCGTGTTCAACCTGATCCTGCGCACCGAGGACGGTGGCCAGAGCTGGACGCCATTTCAGGATCGCACAGACAACCCGCAAGGTTTCCACCTCAACGCCATCGCTTCCACCGGCGACGCGTTGTACATCGCCGGCGAACAAGGCCTGTTGCTCAAATGGGATGACAACTCCCAGCGCTTCAGCGCCGTGCCGACGCCGTATCAAGGCAGCTTTTTCGGCGTGCTCGGCAAGCCTGGCGAAGCGCTCGTCTATGGCCTGCGCGGCAACGTCCTGCGCAGCACCGATGGCGGCCAAAACTGGACGGCACTCGACACCGGCCTGCACGTCAGCATCACCGCTGGCCTGATCGATGCCCGTGGCGATTACCGCCTGTTCACCCTGGGTGGGCAGATGCTGGTCAGCCAGGGCACGGGCGCGCAATTGCACCTGCTGCGCCAACCGGTGCCGACCCCGGTCGCCGGTGTTACCCAGTCCGCCGCTGGTGCGTTGGTGGTCGCGGGCAGCCGTGGCGCCCAGACGCTAGCCCTCGAACCCTAAGAGCGAGAACCCAGACATGGGCAATATCAAACAAGACGCCATGCCGGTAATCCGCGACCTGCGGGATTTCGACCAGCACTCCGGCAACCTCCTCGAACGGTGGGTGTTCAACTATCGGCCGCTGTTCATGCTGCTGATGGCGCTGGCCACTGTGGTGCTGGGCTTCATGGCCGTGACACGCCTGGAGCTGCGCCCAAGCTTCGAAAAAATGATTCCGCAGAGCCAGCCGTACATCCAGAATTTCCTGGAAAACCGCCAGTCGCTGCGTGGCTTGGGCAACTCGGTGCGCGTGGTGGTCGAGAACACCCAGGGCGATATTTTCGACCCCGCTTACCTCGACGTACTCAAGCAGGTCAACGATCAGCTGTTCCTCACCGAAGGCGTCGACCGAGCGTGGATGAAATCCCTGTGGAGCCCGGCGGTGCGCTGGACCGAAGTCACCGAGGATGGTTTCCAGGGTGGCCCGGTGATGCCCGATACCTATTCCGGCCAGCCTGAACAAATCGAACAACTGCGCCAGAACATCTCCCGCGCCGGTCTGGTCGGCAGCCTGGTGGCCAGCGACTTCAAGTCGAGCATGCTGATCGTGCCGCTGCTGGACAAAGCCGCCGCCGGTGGTCAGCCCATCAACTATCACGCGTTCTCGCAGATGCTCGAAGAGCAGTTGCGCGACAAGATCGAATTCGCCGGCGACAGCGCGGCGCGCAAATCCGGGGAAGAGGGCAAGGGCCAATACAAGGTTCGGGTAATCGGCTTCGCCAAACTGATGGGCGACCTGATCGATGGCCTGATTCAGGTGATGATGTTTTTCGGCCTGGCGGTCATCACTTCGCTGGCGATCATCTATGCCTACACCCGTTGCGTGCGCAGCACGTTGCTGGTGGTCGGCTGCTCGCTGATTGCGGTGGTCTGGCAACTGGGTATCGTCGCCTGGCTCGGTTATGCCATCGACCCGTACTCGGTGCTGGTGCCGTTTTTGATCTTCGCTATTGGTGTGTCCCACGCCGCACAGAAGATGAACGGCATCATGCAGGACATCGCCCGTGGCACTCACAAACTGATCGCCGCGCGCTATACCTTCCGCCGCTTGTTCATTGCCGGCGTCACCGCGTTGCTGGCCGACGCCGTGGGTTTCGCGGTGCTGATGCTGATCGACATTCCGGTGATCCAGGACCTGGCGATCACCGCCAGCATCGGCGTCGCCGTGCTGATCTTCACCTCGCTGTTGCTGATGCCGGTGGCGCTGTCCTATGTCGGTGTTGGTGCCAAGGCTGCCGAGCGCGCGTTGAAAATCGACACTCGAGCCGAACACCACAAGGGCTTCGGCAAACTCTGGGACCTGCTCGACCGCTTCACCACCGCCAAGTGGGCGACCGGCGCAGTATTGGTCGCCATGTTGATGGGCATCGGCGGCTTCATGGTCAGCCTCAACCTGAAGATCGGCGATCTCGAAAGCGGTGCGCCGGAGCTGCGTGCCGACTCGCGCTACAACCGCGACAACGCCTACATCACCCAGCATTACGCGCTGTCCAGCGATCTGTTCGCGGTGATGATCAAGACCGTGCCGGAAGGCTGTCTGAACTACAAGACGCTGGTCCTTGCCGATCGTTTGGCCTGGGAGCTGCAACAGTATCCAGGCGTACAGGCGACGACCTCGCTGGTCAACGCCGTGCGGCAGATCACTGCCGGCACCTATGAAGGCAACCCCAAGCTCAACAGCATCCAGCGCAACCAGGACGTGCTCAACTACGCCGCGCAGCAGGCCTCGGTCAACTCGCCTGAGCTGTTCAACAACAACTGCTCGCTGATGCCGGTGATCACGTTCCTCAAGGATCACAAGGCTGAAACGCTGGACGCGGTGGTGGCGATTGCCGACAAGTTCGCCAAAGAAAACAGCACCGAAGATCGTCAGTTCCTGTTGGCGGCCGGCAGCGCTGGCATCGAAGCGGCGACCAACATCGTTGTGCGCGAAGCCAATCGCACCATGTTGCTTTACGTCTACGCGGCGGTGACGCTGTTTTGCCTGATCACCTTCCGCAGCTGGCGCGCCACGCTGGTGGCGCTGTTGCCGCTGGTACTGACCTCGATCCTTTGCGAAGCGCTGATGGTCGCCATGGGGATCGGCGTAAAGGTTGCGACCTTACCGGTGATCGCCCTTGGCGTGGGCATCGGTGTTGACTACGCCTTGTACCTGCTCAGCGTGCAATTGCACTTCCAGCGCCAGGGCTTGCCGCTGTCCCAGGCCTACCGCAATGCGGTGTCCTTCACCGGCCGGGTGGTCGGGCTGGTGGGCATCACCCTGGCGGCTGGCGTGGTGTGTTGGGTCTGGTCGCCGATCAAGTTCCAGGCCGACATGGGCATCCTGCTGACCTTCATGTTCCTGTGGAACATGCTGGGTGCACTGGTGCTGATTCCTGCCCTGTCTTATTTCCTGTTGCGCGAACGGGCGCTGGCGCCCGGTCCTGTTGCGCAAGCCGACAACACCGAAATCTCTCAACGTCCGGGCGTGCCTCATGCCCTGACCACTTCCGAGTAAGCCAACGATGTCTGATTACAAAGCTCCTTTGCGTGACATGCACTTCGTACTCAACGAGGTTTTCCAGGTGTCCCGGTTGTGGGCCAAATTGCCTGGCCTGGCCGAGGTGATCGATGAAGAAACGGCCGCCGCGATCCTCGAAGAAGCCGGCAAGATCAGCGCCGAAGTGATTGCACCGCTGAACCGCAGCAGCGATGAACAAGGCTGCACCTGGAGCAATGGCGCGGTGACGGCACCGGATGGTTTTGCCGCCGCCTACAAGGCTTTTGCCGAAGGTGGCTGGGTGGGCGTAGGTGGCGATCCGCGGTTCGGTGGCATGGGCATGCCCAAGGCCATTTCGGCTCAGGTCGAAGAGATGGTCAATTCGGCCAGCCTGTCCTTCGGCCTGTACCCGATGTTGACGGCCGGCGCGTGCCTGTCGATCAATGCTCACGCCAGCGAAGCACTGAAAGCCACCTACTTGCCGAACCTGTACGACGGCACCTGGACCGGCTCGATGTGCCTGACCGAAGCGCATGCCGGCACAGACCTGGGCCTGATTCGCACCCGTGCCGAACCTCAGGCCGACGGCAGTTTCAAGATCAGCGGCAGCAAGATATTCATCACCGGCGGTGAGCACGACCTGACCGAAAACATCATCCACCTGGTACTGGCGCGCTTGCCGGATGCACCGGCGGGACCGAAAGGCATTTCGCTGTTCCTGGTGCCCAAGGTGCTGGTCAATGCTGATGGCTCGCTGGGTGAGCGCAACTCGCTGTCCTGCGGTTCCATCGAGCACAAGATGGGCATCAAGGCCTCCGCCACGTGCGTGATGAACTTTGACGGCGCCACCGGCTGGATCGTCGACGCGCCGAACAAAGGGTTGGCGGCGATGTTCACCATGATGAATTACGAACGTCTGGGCGTGGGTATTCAGGGCCTGGCGCAAGGCGAACGCTCTTACCAGAACGCCGTCGAATACGCCCGTGACCGTCTGCAAAGCCGTTCGCCGAGGGGCGCGCAGAACAAGGACAAAGCCGCCGATCCGATCATCGTTCACCCGGATGTACGCCGGATGTTGTTGACCATGAAGGCCTTGAACGAAGGCGGGCGGGCGTTTTCCAGCTACGTGGCCCTGCAGCTGGATACCGCCAAGTACAGCGAAGACGAGTCAATCAGCAGTCGCGCCCAGGAACTGGTGTCGCTTCTGACCCCTGTGGCCAAGGCGTTCCTCACCGACATGGGGCTGGAAACCACCGTGCATGGCCAACAGATCTTCGGCGGCCATGGCTACATCCGCGAATGGGGCCAGGAGCAATTGGTTCGCGATGTGCGCATCACCCAGATCTACGAAGGCACCAACGGTATCCAGTCACTGGACCTGGCCGGGCGCAAAATCGTCGGCAGCGGCGGGGCGCTCTACCGGCTGTTCGCTTCGGAAATCCGCAACTTTACCGCCAATTCCTGCGCTGACCTCGGCGAGTTCACCAGACCGTTGAACGCCGCCGTCGACACCCTCGACGAACTGACCGCATGGTTGCTGGACCGAGCCCAGAGCAACCCGAATGAAATCGGCGCGGCTTCGGTCGAGTACCTGCACGTGTTCGGCTACACCGCGTACGCCTACATGTGGGCGCGAATGGCCAAAGCGGCCATGAGCACGCATTCCAAGGACGCGTTCTATGTCAGCAAACTGGTCACTGCACGCTTCTACTTCGCCCGTCTGCTGCCACGTATCCACTCGTTGAGCGCGTCGGCCAAGGCTGGCAGCGAATGCCTCTATAAATTGGATGCAGAGCAGTTCTGAGCCCACGTAAAAAAGGACCGGGAACCACAACCATGATGGCGACAAAAATAATTCCGCCCGCCGACGGCGCCTACGCCTATCCCTTGCTGATCAAGCAATTGTTGTTGTCCGGCGTGCGCTACGAGCCGGGCCGGGAAATCGTGTATGCCGACAAGCTGCGCTACAGCTACCAGACGCTCAACCAGCGGATACGCAAGCTGGCCAACGCCTTGACCGCTGCCGGCGTCAAGGCCGGGGACACGGTGGCCCTGCTTGACTGGGATAGCCATCGCTACCTGGAATGTTTCTTTGCCGTGCCGATGATCGGCGCGGTGCTGCACACCGTGAACATTCGTCTTTCGCCGGATCAGGTGCTCTTCACCATGAACCATGCCGAGGACGACCTGGTGCTCGTGCATGACGATTTCCTGCCTCTGGTTGAACAGATTCAGGGGCAGCTCAACACCGTCAAAGGTTACTTGCAGCTTACGGACGACACAGCCACTCCCACGTCGCTGCCGGTGCTGGGGGAATATGAAAACCTGTTGGCCGGGGCCGCAGACCAGTACGACTTTGCCGATTTCGATGAAAACTCGGTGGCGACCCTTTTCTACACCACGGGCACTACTGGCGACCCTAAAGGCGTGTATTTCACCCACCGCCAATTGGTCTTGCACACCTTGAATGCCGTGGGCACTTTGGGCGTCTACCAGGGGTTGCCGCTGCTGCGCTCCGATGATGTCTACATGCCGATCACACCGATGTTCCATGTGCACGCCTGGGGTGTGCCCTATGTCGCCACCCTGATGGGCATCAAGCAGGTGTACCCCGGCCGCTATGAGCCCAACAGTCTGGTCAGGCTGTATCGAGAGGAGAAGGTCACGTTCTCCCACTGTGTGCCGACCATTTTGCAAATGATCCTGAACTGCGAGGAAGCGCAGCGGACTCGTTTTGATGGCTGGAAAATGCTCCTGGGCGGCAGTGCGCTGACCTTGGGCATCGCCAGTGAAGCGAGTGCCAAAGGTATTCAGGTACACAGCGGTTACGGCATGTCGGAAACCTGCCCGCTGCTGTGCCTGACTTATCTGCGTGACGAAGACCTCGCACAATCCACGCAGGCCCAACTGGTTACCCGCATCAAGACTGGCACAACTGTGCCGATGGTCGACCTGAAAATCATCGATGCCAATGGCAATGAAGTTGCCCATGACGGAGAGTCCCTGGGCGAGATCGTGGTGCGCGCGCCTTGGCTGACCCAAGGCTATTTGAAGGAGCCCGAAAAGGGGGCAGAACTTTGGCACAACGGCTGGCTGCACACCGGCGACATGGCCTCCATTGACCCTTTGGGAGGGGTGGAAATCAAAGATCGAATCAAGGATGTCATCAAGACGGGCGGGGAGTGGATCAGCTCCCTGGAACTGGAAAGCCTGATCAGCGAACACCCGGCCGTCATGTCGGTCGCAGTCGTGGGCATTGCGGACGAGCAATGGGGCGAACGGCCGATGGCGCTGGTGGTATGCGAGCCTGGGCAATACCTCGACCGCAAGATGCTGGAGGTGCACCTGCAAGGGTTTGTCGAGCGTGGCCGTATCAATAAATGGGCGATCCCCAAGCGGTTCAGGTTCGTCGCCGAGATCCCTAAAACCAGCGTCGGGAAGATTAACAAGAAGCTCATCCGGGAAAGCGAATCGAGCTGAAAGGCGCGGCGGATGCCACGTCAACCCTGACCACTGATCGCGAGGTCCGCTGTTTCATATCCGTCAAAGGGGATCATGCATCCAGATGCTTGATCCCTTTTTTCGTTTCAGGTCTGTGTAAGCGTCGCGGCGATGTCGTTGAGTCTGTCGCAATAGCTCAAGGCAAATAGCCCGCAGCCTGGACGAGGTGATTGTCCTGCCCGGCAACGATGAGGTGCATTGGCACATGGGGTTGCTCATCAACAACGGAAGTGACCTCAAACCCACCCACTACCAGCGGCTGTCGCTCACACATTTCGGTCGACTCTCCCGCCAGTTTTTTCGCCATTTTCGCGTGGTTCGCTGCGATTTCGTTGAGAGTTGACACGTTACATCTCCGGGTAAAAGACCCAGCGCATGGCTGGCGTCCAAAATATTGATTTGATGGTTGTCGCGTCAGAATTACGTCGTTTCCGGGCGATTACGACCGGCGATTGCAATCCCTGCGCCAGAGGCTGTGGCAATTCTTTGTCGCGTCTACATTAGCGACGAATGGTGACATTTGGATGTGCTTGAATCGGGCGTAAACTGGCAGTGCTACTTCATCAGGAGGAGCCGGAGATGATTGCCGACCGAATGACCGCACAGACGTCCGCGGACAAAGCTGTCTGGGATCAATATTTTTGCGCTGCGCTGATTGCGGAAAGCAATCTGACGGCGCCGGTTGTAGGAGGGGCCACTCATGAGGACAGGCAGAATCTGTTGATTGAAAGAGCCAAGGCGCTCGCCGACAAAATGATGGATACGCGCCAGTGAACGGAAACACGTGCCTGTTCAATACCTCGGCCCAACCTTTTCAGGTTGGGCTTTTTCATGCGTGTCTCAACCCGACGTAAACCCAGTCCCGAACACGCCCGCGATCCGTAGGAGCCAGGCTTGCTGGCGAAGGCACCCGTGAAATCGCCATCGCCAGCAAGCCGGCTCCTACAGGTTTGGCGTGAACCCCAGTCCCGAATTCCCCCGCGATTTTGTAGGAGCCAGGCTTGCCGGCGAAGGCGCCCGCCAGATCGCCATCGCCAGCAAGCTGGCTCCTACAGGTTTGGCGTGCCCCCCAATCCCGAATCCTCCCGCGATTTTGTAGGAGCCGGCTTGCCGGCGATGGCGTCCGTGAGATCGCCATCGCCAGCAAGCCGGCTCCTACAGGTTTGGCGTGCCCCCCCAATCCCGAATCCTCCCTCGATCCGTAGGAGCCGGCTTGCTGGCGATAGCGCCCGCCAGACCGCCATCGCCGGCAAGCCTGGCTCCTACAGGTTTGGTGTGAACCCCCAATCCCGAACACACCCCCGATCCGTAGGAGCCCGGCTTGCCGGCGATGGCGTCCGTGAGATCGCCATCGCCAGCAAGCCGGGCTCCTACAGATTTGGCGTGCGCTGCAAATGCGGGCAAGGTCTTATATTTCTAAAAGATATAAATAGATAATTATATATTCCTTTTAATGTCGTTTCGGGAAGTGCACTTTGGGCGCCTGCACATCCGTTCGGATGCGTTCGATATCACACAGGAAGCCGCATCATGACCATCAAAGCGATCAACGTTCGCAACCAGTTCAAGGGTGTCATCAAGGAAATCGTCGAAGGCGAAGTGGTCTCGGAAATCGATGTGCAAACCGCATCCGGGATCGTCACCTCGGTGATTACCACCCGCTCAGTGCGCGACCTCGAATTGAGGGTGGGCAGCGAAGTCATCGCCTTTGTCAAATCCACCGAGGTCTCGATTGCCAAGCTCTGAATCGACGTTCAAGAAAACGACAGGCCCTGGCTCGCGCGGATCAGGTCATAGGCCTTGCGCGCGATCAGGTTGGCGGTGTTAGGCCGGATCCACAGGTAGTAAGTGACGTCCGGCAGTCGCGGCAATCCATCATTTTCACCCAGCACACGCATGTCCGGGCCGAGCATTTCCATGCTTCGGGGGGTGACCCCCAGCCCCGCGCGCGTCGCCGCTTTAATGCCGATCAGGTTCGACGCCAGGTACGCCTGACGCCAGGGAATGTTCGCGCGTTCCAGCGCTTCCAACGCATAGCGCCGATAGATGCTTGGCTCATCCACGAGAATCAGCGGCAAGGGTTCGCCGGGGTTGTGCAGGTATTGCGCCGAGCAGATCCACCACACCGGCGAAGTACGCAAGGCAAAGCCTTCGAGGTTCGGGTCTTCGCGAGTGGAAATCACCATGTCGACCTTGCCCCGGTGCAGGTCTTCCATCAGGAACGGGCTGCGACCGACGTCGATCTCCAAACGCAAGCGCGGGGCTGAGCGAGCGATGTGGCTGAGGATCGGCGGCAGGATCGTGTCGGCGATGTCATGGGGCGAGCCGATGCGCAACACGCCGCTCAAGCTGCTTTCACGCAGGGAACTCAAGGCCTCGTCATTAAGCGAGAGCATCTGCCTTGCGTGGCGCAGCAACTGCAGCCCGGCTTCCGTCAGTTGTTTTTGCCGCCCGCGTTTCTCGAACAGATTCACCCCGACCTGTTGTTCCAGGCGTTGCATGTGTTGGGTGACCGACGATTGCGTGCGGTCCAGTTGCGCGCCGGCCTCGGCAAAACTGTGGTGATCCACCACCGCGATGAAAGTGCGCAGCAATTCGAGATCAAGCGTGGGCAGGGTCGACATGGGCGTTTCCAGGGCTGTTTTTACATCACGAGTTTAAACATAAACATAAAGAACGTTTATGTGTTTTTGCTGAGTTATTTAGAGATATAGGGTTAATGCTAAGTAAATGCTGGGGTTGTAGCCATTTCGGTATTCAGGCTTAAACGCCAAGTTATAACGATATTAGATATTTGAATTTCCGTTACGCCAACGCTGTACCTAGGATCCCCCACATCAGGTCGGGGGACGCCGATCATCCATGAGGGGGAAAACCATGTTGTTCGAGCGCACACCTGTAAAACGAATATTGCCTGTGATGTTGGGCGCCCTGGTCTCACTGGCTGCCAGCACGGCTGCCCAGGCTGACGCGACGCTGGACAAGATCGAGCAGCGTCATGCGCTGGCGGTCGGCGTGCTGTTGTCGGGCGGCCCGTTTGGCGGGATTGATCCGGCCACCCAGAAGCCACGCGGCTTGAACGTCGAACTCGCTCAGGAACTGGGTCGCCAGTTGGGCGCTGAAGTGGAGCTGGTGCCCGTCTTGCCGGCCAACCGCGTGCAATTTTTGCAGCAGGGCAAAGTCGATTTGCTGATCGCCAACATGGAATGGACGGCGGAGCGCGGTGAGATTCTCGGTTTTGTGCCGACGCCGTTTTACCGGGTCGGGGGCACCGCTGCGGTGCTCAAGGACAGCAAGATCAGCCGTTGGGAAGACCTCAAGGGCCAGCCGGTCTGCACCTCGCAAGGCAGCAGCTACGTCAAGCCGCTCACCGAGTTGGGCGTCGAGATCAAAGCCTTCAAGAGCTCGTCGGAATCCTTGCTGGCGTTGCGCGGCAATAACTGCGTCGCCGCAGTGCACGACGCCACGCTGGTCAATCCGTTGATCGCCGACAGTGCCGAATGGAAAGACTACCGGGCGATCACCCCGGAACTGAACCCGGCGCCTTCGGTGATCTGGACCCGTCGTGGCGAAAGCGACACCCAGGCCAGGCTCGACCCGATCGTCAAGGAACTGCACCGCAGCGGCTGGCTGATCGAGGCGCAGACCCGCAACCGCATCACGCCCGCGTCACCGGCGCTGGTCGAGTTGCAAAAGAAGTTTCAGGCCAACGGCGCCTGATTCACCTCATCGTCTTCACTACGCCGGCGCATTGCGCGACGGCTGTTCAAGGTAGTCGCGCATGAATCGCTATTTTTCCGTAAAAAACCTGTCCTCGCTGTGCCTGGCCGGCGCTGTCGTGTTGGGCGCGAGCCTGGCTCAAGCCGATGCCACGCTGGACAAGATCGAGCAGCGCCACGCCATCAGTGTCGGGGTGATTCTCAGCGGGCCGCCGTTCGGCACCATCGACCCGAAGACGGGCGAGCACCTGGGCTACAACGTCGAACTGGCCAAAGGCGTTGCCAAGGCCTTGGGCGTCGAAGCCAACACCGTCTCGGTCCTGGCGCCGAATCGCGTGCAGTTTTTGCAGCAGGGCAAGGTCGACATCCTGATCGCCAACATGCAGTTCACCGACGAGCGCGCCGAGATCCTCGATTACGTGCCCACGCCTTATGAAGAGGTGGGCGGCGCGGCGTTGATTCGCAAAGGCTCGGGCATTACCCAATGGGCCGACCTCAAGGGCAAGCCGGTGTGCGTGTCCCAGGGCAGCAACTTCATCAAGCCGTTGCAGGAAACCTACGGCGCCGAGATCAAAGCGTTCCGCAGCCAGTCCGAGTCGTTGTTGTCGCTACGCGGCAATGGCTGCGTGGCGGCGGTGCATGTCAGCCCGACCATGCATGCGTTGTTGAGCGATGCCGAGTGGGCCGGTTATGAAATCCCGCTGCCGGGTGATTTGATCCCCTCCAACTCGGTGATCTGGTTGCGCAAAGGCGAGCACGATACCCAGGCGAAACTCGATGCGATCGTGCGCGACTGGCACCGCAGTGGCTGGCTGATCGAACTGGGCGAACGCACCGGCATGGCGCCGTCTCAGGCCCTGCGTGACTTGCACGAAAAATATCGCAACGCCGCGCCGCTGGCGGTGCTTCCGTGAGTCTGTTCGCAGACTTGCAGCAACTGCTCGGCGCCAGCCATGTGCAGAGCAGCGAAGAGGCCGCGCCGTACCTGACCGATAAACAGGGCCGTTACGTCGGCCAGGTCATTGCCGCCGTGCACCCGGCCAATACCGAAGAGGTCGCGGCAGTGGTCCGCGCCTGCGTGGCCACCGATACACCCGTGGTGGTGCAGGGCGGCAACACTGGCCTGATGGGCGGCGCCACCCCGGACGCCAGCGGCCATGCGGTGTTGCTGTTGCTGGATCGCCTGAACCGGGTGCGCGCCGTAGACACCGACAACGACACGCTGACCGTCGAAGCCGGCTGCATTCTGCAAAACGTGCAGGACGTCGCCCGTGAGGCCGGTCGCTTGTTTCCTCTGAGTCTGGGCGCCGAAGGCAGTTGCACGATTGGCGGCAACCTCGGCACCAACGCCGGCGGCACCGCCGTGTTGCGCTACGGCAATACCCGCGAGCTGACGCTGGGGCTGGAAGTGGTGACCGCCGAGGGGGAAATCTGGAATGGCCTGCGTGGTCTGCGCAAGGACAACACCGGTTATGACCTGCGCGACCTGTACATCGGCAGCGAAGGCACCCTCGGCATTATCACCGCCGCCACGCTGAAACTGTTCCCGCTGCCCAAGGCGCAAGCCACAGCGTTGCTGGCCTTCGACTCGCTGGCGCAGGCGGTGCAATTCCTGTCCCATGCCCGCGCCGGGTTTGGCGCCAGCCTCACGGCTTTCGAACTGCTCAGTGCCGATTGCCTGGCGCTGCTGCGCGAGCAATTTCCCGAGGGACCACAACCTTTTCTCGGTGTCAGCCAACCCTGGTTCGCGTTGCTGGAACTCTCGGATAACCACAGCGAAGCTCACGCCCGCGACGCCTTTGAAGTGGTGCTCGGCGATGCGTTCGAAAAGGATTTGCTGGCCAATGCGCTGATCGCCGAAAGCCTCGCACAAAGTGAAGCGCTGTGGCTGTTGCGCGAAAACATGAGCGAGGCGCAGAAACGTGCCGGCCGCAACATGAAGCACGACATCTCGGTGCCGATTTCCCAGGTCGTGGCGTTCGTCAGCCACACCGATGCGCTGTTGCAGGCGCACTTTCCCGGTGTCCGGCATTTCACCTTCGGCCATCTGGGCGACGGCAACCTGCATTACAACGTCGCTCATCCGCTGGATTCGACGGTGGATGCGCACATGGCGAACTACGCGGCGCTCAGCCTGCTGGTTCACGACAGCGCCCATGCCCACGGCGGCTCGATCAGCGCCGAACACGGCATCGGCCAACGCAAGCTGGGCCTGCTGGATCGCTACAAAAGCCCGGTGGAGCTGGATCTGATGCGGCGCATCAAGCAAGCGCTGGACCCGAAAAGCCTGCTCAATCCGGGCAAGGTCGTGGAGGTTGCCCAGCCATGACGCTAAAACTTTCCAGGCGTGTGCAGCGTGTGTCCTTGTCGGCCAACGCCGCCGCCAAATCCCGCGCTACCGAATTGCGCGAAGCCGGTCGCGACATTCTCGACCTGACCACCGGCGAGCCGGATTTCGATACCCCCGAACACATCAAGCAGGCGGCGTATGCCGCCATCGCCGCCGGTGCCACCAAGTACACGCCGACGCCGGGCGTGAAGGCTTTGCGACTTGCCGTGCAACGCAAGCTCCAGCGCGAAAACGCACTGGAGTATTCGCTGCCCTCCATCGTGATTGCCAACGGTGCCAAGCAAATCATCTTTAACGCCTTTGCCGCGACCCTCGACGAAGGCGATGAAGTGCTGGTGCCCACGCCGTACTGGCCGTCGTTTCCGGACAGCGTGCGTTTCAACGGTGGCGAGCCGGTATTTATCGAATGCGGTCTGGAGCAGGGCTGCAAGCTGACAGCCGCGCAACTGGAGCAACACATCGGCGAGCGCACGCGCTGGTTGATCCTCAACGGCCCCGGCAATCCCAGCGGCGCGGTTTACAGCGTGGCCGAGTTGCAGGCGCTCGCCGAGGTGCTGCGCCGTCATCCGCAGGTGTTGATCCTGCTGGATGAACTCTATGAGCACATTCGTTTCGACGGTCAGCCGCCGCAGAGCCTGCTCAATGTCGCGCCGGATCTGCAAGCGCGCTGCCTGTTGGTCGGCGGTGTGTCCAAGACCTACGCAATGACGGGGTGGCGCATCGGTTTCGGTGCCGGGCCACAACTGTTGACCAGCGCAATGGCGGTCGTGCAGTCGCAATCGACTTCCGGGGCTTCCTCGGTGGGGCAAGCGGCCGCATTGGTGGCCTTTGACGGAGGACTGGATTTCCTGCCCGAGCACGTTGCGGCTTATCAACTGAGAAGGGATGTGTTAGTGAGCACGTTGCGCGACGTAGACGGTCTCGAAGTGCTTGAGCCTCAGGGCGGTTTCTTTGTGTTCGTACGCTGCGCCGGGTTACTGGGGCGTTATCGCCCTGACGGCGTCCGTTTGAACAGCGACGCCGACGTCGTCGCGTATTTGCTGGAGCAGGGTGTGGCTGGGGTGGCAGGCAGTGCTTATGGTTTGTCGCCGTGGTTTCGCCTGTCCATCGCCACCGCGACCGACAGCGTGGCTGAAGCCGGACGCCGGATTGCCCGGGCCTGCGCGCAACTGCGGGGTACGGCATGAGTCACTGGCTGGAGCTTTTCGTCCACTGGAGCGCCGGGTTCGGCCTGAACTACAGCTTTCTGCTGGACGCCTACCAACGCGGCACCCTGGTGCAGGGCGCGCTGACCACGGTGCTGTTGTGCCTGTTCACCATCGTCGGCAGTTTGCTCGCCGGCGTGGGATTGGCGGCGATGCTGACGTCGGGCAAGCCGTGGCTGGCGAAACCGGCGCGGGTGTTCGTCGAAGTCACCCGCAACACGCCGACGCTGGTGCAACTGTATTGCGCCTTCCTGGTGCTGAACATGTTGCTGACCCAGGCCGTTGGCGCGGCGAACCCGCTGACGCCGTTCGCCTGGGTGGTGATCGTGATCTCGCTGCACAAGGGCGCATTCCATGCCGAAGCCTTGCGAGCCGGCATCGAGGCGGTGCCGGGCGTGACGCTGGAAGCGGCCAGTTCCCTGGCGTTCAACGCTCGGCAGTTGTTGTGGAACGTGCAACTGCCGCTGGCCTTGCGCTTCGCCTTGCCATCGCTGATCAACAACCTGATCGACCTGGTGAAAATGACCGCCGTCGCCTCGGCGATTGCCGTGGGCGATATCACCTACGCGTCGATCATGATCTGGACCCAGAGCGATAACGTGCTGGAACTGATGATCCTGATTCTGAGCTTTTTCGGTCTGCTGAGTTTTATCGTCAATTGTGTGGGGCGCTACCTTGAAGCGCGCCTGAGGATGCCCGGCTATGGCCATTGAATCGTCCGTCACCGCGCCGGTGACCTGGCCACGGCGGCACGTCGGCAAATTGTTGCTGCTGATCTGCGTTGTGCTCGGGTTGCTGTGGTTGGCCCCGCAAAGCCCGGTGCTGAAGGCGCTGCTGCAATGGTCGCCAGCCCTGGCCGTGGGCTTCGGGCAAAACATTCTGATCAGTCTGGTCGCCATCGCGCTGGGGTCGGTGCTGGGGTTGCTGGTGGGTGCACTGGCGTTGTCGCCGCTGCGTCTGCTGCGTTTCCCGGCACGGATCTGGGTGCAGATTTTCCGCAACGCGCCGTGGCTGGTGCTGATCTATTTCACCACCTATGTGTTCCCGTTCGAAATCAAGATCGGCAGCGCCTACGTCTCGTTCCCCGACTGGGTCAAGGTCACGATTGGCCTGGCCTTGCCGGCAAGTGCCAACGTCGCGGAAATCTTCCGTGGCGCCATCGCTTCGATCCCGAGCACGCAGTGGGAAGCGGCCCGTTCGCTGGCGTTCACGCGTGGGCAGATTTTCCGCTCGATCATCCTGCCGCAGTGCTTCAAACGCATGTTGCCGCCGTGGATGAACCTGTATGCGGTGATCACCATGGGCACGGCGCTGGCCTCGCTGGTGGGTGTGCATGACGTGATCGACACCGCGCAGATCGCCAGCAACACCGTGAACATGACCGGCTTCACCGTGGTGATTTACCTGAGCCTGCTGGTGCTGTTCTTCGCTTATTGCTACCCGATTTCCCGTCTCACCCAACGCCTGGAGCGACGTTATGCCTTCTACTGAAACCGTCGCCGAGCCTCTGGTCAGCCTGCGCGATCTGCACCTGTCGTTCGCCAATAATCCGGTGCTCAAAGGCATCGACCTCGACGTTCATCGTGGGCAGGCGGTGTCGATCATCGGCCCGTCCGGTTCAGGTAAATCGACCATCCTGCGCTGCATCACCGGGTTGTTGCAGCCCCAGCGCGGCAGCATCCGCGTCGGCACCACCGAGGTGCACACGCTGGCACAGGAAGCCCAGCGCATCGAGTTGCGCAAGCGCGTGGGGTTTGTCTTTCAGCAGTACAACCTGTTCCCGCATTTGTCGGTGCTGGAAAACCTGGTGATTGCGCCGCGCAAGGTGTTGGGGCGCAGCCGTGCCGAGGCCGAAAAAGAAGCGCGTGCCTTGCTGGCGAAAGTGCGCATGGAGCACAAGGCCGATGCCTATCCGGGGCAACTGTCCGGCGGCCAGCAGCAGCGGGTAGCGATTGCCCGGGCGCTGGCGATGCGCCCGGAATTGATCCTGTTCGATGAAGTGACCTCGGCCCTTGACCCGGAAACCGTCGGCGAAGTGCTGACGGTGATTCGCGAGCTGACCGAAGAGGGCATGACCTGCGTGCTGGTCACCCACGAGATGCGCTTCGCCGAAGAGATCAGCGACATCGTCTACTTCACCGAAAACGGCGTGATCGTCGAGCACGGCAGCGCCGCACAGATTTTCCAGCACCCGAGCAGCGAGCGCACCCCGGAATTCCTGCGCCATGCCTTGGGTGATCCGGGACGCCGTCCCGCCGTTGCCAACGATCCGTATCTGCTGACCAACCTGGGTCGCTACAGCCTGTCCGTCTAATACTGAGGAGCCTGTCCATGAGTACCGAAAACCGTGCCGCCGTCATCGAGGATTTCCTGAAGAAAATCCGCGTCATCAACCAACGTGGCGTCGACCGCGCCGCGCTGGTGGAGATCGTCTCCCTGCTCGAAGCTCTGGCCGAGCGCCGCGATCTGTTCAATTTCGACGCGTTTCCCGCGCCAGTGCCGGGGCAGGGCAGCACCGCGTTTCGCTATCGTCTGAATGACGACGGCGACACGCCGACGCTGTACCTGAACTCGTTGTTGCCGGGCAAAAGCACGCTCCCGCACAACCATGAAACCTGGGCGATCATCAGCGCCGTCGAAGGCCAGGAGATCAACTACGTCTATGGTCGTGATGACGAGGGCCGCGAGCCGGGTTTCACCACCTTGCATCTGCAAAAGGAAGTGATCGTGCAACCCGGCACGTCGATTTCGTTTCTCGGTGAGGACCTGCACGGCATTCGCGTTGAAGGCGAGAGTGCGACCTTGCATTTCCATCTCTACGGCTTGCCGCTGGAATCCCTCAACGGCCGTTATGGCGTCGAAGCGGACGGGCGCATTCTCAATTACAACGCGTCGCAAATGGCGCCGTCGATCAAGGCCTACGCATGATCGATTTGTACTACTGGCCGACCGGCAACGGTTTGAAGATCGGCATCCTGCTTGAAGAACTCGGGCTTGAGTACCGGGTGGTGCCGATCAACATCCGCGAGGGCGAGCAGAAACAGGCGGCTTTCCAGCGGATCAGCGCCAATGGACGGATCCCGGCGATTGTCGACCATGCACCCGAGGGTTTGAGCGAACTGCTGAACCTGTTCGAATCCGGCGCCATTCTCAATTACCTGGCCGACAAGGCCGGGCGTTTTCTGCCCGCTGCCGGCAGCGTCGAGCGGCAGAAAGTCCAGGAGTGGCTGTTCTGGCAGGTGGGGCATATCACGCCGTACCTGAGTCAGTTGCAGGTGTTCAAGGAGAAGGCGCCGCAGCCGATTCCGTTCGCCCTCGACCTGCTCAATGCCGAAGCGACGCGGCTGTATCGGGTGCTGGATACGCGTCTGGCTGACGTGCCGTATGTGGCGGGCGAGTACTCCATTGCCGACATGGCGATTTTCCCGTGGATCCAGCCGCAACGTCAGGGCCAGGACCTGGCGGACTACCCGCACATTCACGCCTGGCGCGAACGCCTCAAGGCACGGCCGGCGATTCAACGTGCGTATGCGAAGGGCCGCGACGTGGCGGCCAATGAGCGCTCTCTGGCGCTTCAATAATTTCTTTTTCAAGCGGGACTTCCATGAGCCAGACCGTAACCCCAGGGCAATTGCAACAGTGGCTGTTCGACGGGCAGGAAATCGCCCTGTTTGATGTGCGCGAACACGGCCAGTATGGCGAGGCCCATCTGTTTTTCGGGGTCAATCTGCCCTACAGCCGACTGGAACTGGAGGCTCGGCGGCTGGCGCCGAACCTTCAGGTGCGGCTGGTGATCTATGACCAGAGTGGCGGCGATGTCGCCACGCGTTCTGCCCAGCGTCTTCAGGCGTTGGGGTATGAGCGCGTGCACGTTCTCGAGGGTGGCGCCGATGGCTGGCAGGCTGCCGGTTATCAGCTGTTTGCCGGCGTGCATGTGCCGTCCAAGGCGTTCGGCGAATTGGTGGAAGAGGCCAGCCACACGCCGCATGTCACCGCGCAGCAGTTGGCCGAATGGCAAGGCCGTGGCGAGCCGCTGGTGGTGCTGGACGGCCGGCCGTTCGATGAATACCGCAAGATGACCATTCCCGGTTCCGTGTGCTGCCCGAACGGTGAGCTGGGCTATCGCATCCACGATCTGGTGCCGGATGACATCACGCCAATCGTGGTCAATTGCGCCGGCCGGACCCGCAGCATTATCGGCGCGCAAACGCTGATCAACCTGGGCTTGAAGAATCCGGTCTACGCGTTGGAGAACGGTACTCAGGGCTGGTACCTCGAAGATTTTCAGCTGGAACACGGCAGCAGCCGTCGTTATGCCGATGCGGTATCCATTGCGCCATTGGCGGCGCAACGCCTGGCCGCCGCCCGACTGGCGGAACGGGCCGGGGTGAAAACGGTTACGGCAGCACAGGTCGAGCAGTGGGCCGAAGAGGTTGGGCGCAGTCTGTTTCTGTGCGACGTGCGCACTGCCGAGGAGTTTGCCGCTGGCAGTCTGACCGGTGCACAACACACGCCGGGCGGGCAGTTGATTCAATCCACCGATCTGTACGTCGGTGTGCGTCAGGCGCGGTTGGTGCTGATTGACAGTGATGGCGTGCGCGCGCCGATTGTCGCGAGCTGGCTGCGCCAGTTGGGGCATGAGGCGTATGTGCTTGAGGGGGGCGTGAGCAGCGATCTGGCATTGCCCGAGGCGGAAGTTGCCGCCCATGAGGCGTTGCCATTGATCTCGGTGCAGGCACTGTCCGACGCGTTGAAGGACGACGCCGTCGCGCTGATCGATTTGCGCCCGAGCATGACCTTTCGCAAGGGCTACATCGCTGGCTCTCGCTGGTCGATCCGCTCACTGTTGGCGGCACACGTAGCGGGCGAGCAGCGTCCTCTGGTGCTGCTGGCCGATGATCCGCGGCTGGCGGCGTTCGCTGCGCAGGAATTGCCCGAAGCCCAGCGCGTGCAACTGCGACTGCTGGACGGCGGACTCGCTGCCTGGCGTGCCGCCGGTTTCACCGTGCAGGAAAGCCCGGACACACCGGCCAATGAACAATGCATCGATTTCCTGTTCTTCACCCATGATCGGCACTCCGGCAACAAAGATGCGGCGCGGCAGTATCTGGCCTGGGAAATCGGCTTGCTGGCGCAAATGAGTGACGATGAGGTCGCCAGTCTCAAACCGCTGCAACCTCAAGCTACCGAGGATTTGCGGGTGCGCACACGCCTGGTCCATTCGGCACGCACGGAGCAGGGCAGTGGCGGTCGTTCGGTCAACGTGCCGGTCACACGTCTGAGCACGGTACTGTTCGACAACCTCGCGCAAATGCGTGACGCCCGTGCCCGCCGTGACACCGAGCGGGTGTTGAGTTACGGCGCGCGCGGCAATCCAACCGCGTTCGCCCTCGAAGATCTGGTCACCGAACTGGAAGGCGGTTATCGTACGCGACTGTTCGGCACCGGGCTGGCGGCGGTCGCGCAGACGTTTCTGGCCTACCTGCGCCCCGGCGATCATGTGCTGATCACCGATGCGGTGTACGCACCGGTGCGGCGTCTGGCCCGGGAATTTCTTGAACCGTTCGGCATCCAGGTAAGCTACTTCGTCCCCGACGGCAGCGACTTGCAGGCGCAACTGCAAGCCAACACCCAAATGGTCTACACCGAAGTCCCGGGCTCCTTGCTGTACGAACTCTGCGACTTGCCGGCCATCGCCGCCCTGTGCAAACCGCGAGGCATTCTGCTGGCCGTCGACAACACCTGGGGCTCGGGTTACCTGTACCGACCGCTGACCCTCGGCGCAGACATCTCGATCATGGCGCTGACCAAATACCTGTGCGGCCACAGCGATGTGGTCATGGGCAGCGTCTGCGTCCGCGAAGATGCCTGGCAACCGCTGGCATCCATGAGCGACACCTTTGGCGTCACCGTCAGCCCGGATGACGCTTATCTGGTATTGCGCGGCGCACGAACCCTGGCACCGAGACTGGAGGTGCATGAGCGCCAGGCGCTGGAAATCGCCCATTGGCTGCAAGCGCAACCGCAGGTGAAACGGGTCTTCCATCCAGCCTTGCCCGACCACCCTGGCCACACCTTGTGGCAACGGGACTTCAAGGGCAGCAACGGCTTGTTGTCCTTTGAACTGAACGAGGCGGACGCCGCTTATGTCGAGCGCTTCATCGATGCGTTGCAGTTGTTCGGATTGGGCGCGTCTTGGGGCGGTTTCGAAAGTCTGATCACCGTGGCCGACACCCAGGATCGCCAGAGTGCGGCGGACCGTTCATTGAATCCGGTGCTGCGCTTGCACATCGGGCTGGAGGATGTCGAGGCGTTGATTGAGGATCTGCAACGTGGTTTCGCTGCGATATCATGAAGACTCAGCGCACGGCTGAGTCTTCAGCACAGCGCCGGATCATCGGCCACCGGAAAGAACCGAATCATGCAAGACCGTACCTATCAACTGCTGGAAGTCGCCAACGGCAAACCGATCAAGCTCTGGACCGAAGGCGTTCCGGTAGAAAACGAAGCCAGGCAGCAATTGATCAACACCGCGAAGATGCCGTTCATCTTCAAGCACTTGGCGGTGATGCCCGACGTGCACCTGGGCAAGGGCTCGACCATCGGCAGTGTGATTCCTACCGTGGGCGCGATCATCCCCGCCGCCGTCGGGGTGGATATTGGCTGCGGCATGATCGCCGCGTGCACGTCGCTGACCGCCGCTGATTTGCCGGACAACCTACATGGCTTGCGTTGCGCGATAGAGAAAGCGGTGCCCCATGGGCGCACCGTTGGTCGTGGGGTGCGGGACAAAGGTGCCTGGGACAGCGTTCCGAAACAGGCCGATCATGCCTGGTCTGCCTTGAACCCACGGTTCAAGGCGATTACCGACAAGTACCCGAAACTCGCCAGCACCAACAATCGAGGGCACTTGGGCACGTTGGGCAGCGGCAACCACTTCATTGAGGTGTGCCTGGATGAGGCCAATCGGGTCTGGTTCATGCTGCACAGCGGCTCACGCGGGGTTGGCAACGCCATTGGCTGCTTGTTCATTCAACTGGCCCAGGCCGACATGCGCCAGCACATCGCCAATTTGCCGGACCGTGACCTGGCTTACTTCGAAGAAGGCAGCCGGCATTTTGATGATTACGTTGAAGCCGTCGGTTGGGCCCAGGATTTCGCCAGGCAGAACCGTGCGTTGATGATGCAATCGGTGATTCAGGCGGCACGGAAAGTGATCGGCAAGCCGTTCGACGTCGCCCTGGAGGCGGTGAACTGCCACCACAACTACGTGCAGAAAGAGCGGCATTTTGGTCAGGAAATCCTGGTCACCCGCAAAGGCGCGGTGTCGGCGCAGAAGGGGGAGCTGGGGATCATTCCGGGATCGATGGGCGCGAAAAGCTTCATCGTTCGCGGGCTCGGCAACGAGCAATCGTTCTGCTCCTGTAGCCACGGTGCTGGCCGCACCATGAGCCGTACCAAAGCGAAAAGCCTGTTCACCGTCGAAGATCAGATCCGCGCCACCGCCCACGTCGAGTGCCGCAAGGATGCGGCGGTGATCGATGAAATACCGATGGCCTACAAAGACATCGACCGCGTGATGCACGCCCAACGCGAACTGGTGGAAGTGCTGCATACCTTGCGTCAGGTGGTGTGCGTGAAGGGTTAAGCGCAATGCAAAGATCGCCGCCTCGTTTCACTCGACAGCTCCTACTGGGGATACGCATTCCAATGTAGGAGCTGTCGAGTGAAACGAGGCGGCGATGTTTTGATCTACCGATACTTGATCACGATCCCTTTGAGTTTGCGCCCCTCAATGGTTCTTACATCGCGAGCCCATAGCGGCCCGTTGACATAAGCGCCCATCGGTTGGATATGGTCGTAGACCACCACCACGGCATCGCCACCGAGCTTGGCTGACTCGTCCCGAAGTTTTCCTTCTACCTGGGTGATCGGGGGGGCGGGATCAACGCTGGCATCGATCAGCACTTCACCCAATCGAATGTGCGGGCGAAGGGGTTCGGTACGCAACACCACGACTTCACTGGCCAGCGTCGGCGCGGGATGCTCGACACCCACATAAGCAGTGGTCTGGGCATCGACCGTGGCGCAACCACTCAACGCCAGCAGGGTTCCGGCGAGCGCTGTCGCCAGCAGCGATATTTTCAAACGGGTGGACCAGGGCGCGTCGTGGGCGGGCATGGTGGGTTTCCTCCGAAGGTTCTGCTGCGAGGCGGGGTGGCCTGTTGACGGTAGCAGACGGTCCGGGAGTGTCCAGAACGCCCAGCCTTTTCAGGTTGGGCGTTTGCTTGCCGGTAAAGTCACTGATCCTTTTCGCAATTGACCATCCACGACACACCAAACCGGTCGACCAGCATCCCGAAACGCGCGGCCCAGAAGGTCGCTTCCAGTGGCATTTGCACGTTGCCGTCTTCCGCCAATGCGTTGAAGACCCGTTCCGCCTCGGCAATGCTGTCGACGTTCAGCGAGACCGAACAACCGGCCATGTCATCCGTGGGGCGATCAGGTGTGGTGTCCGACCCCATGATCGCCTGATCGCCCACCGACAGGCGGGTATGAATGATCAGGTTGTGCAGGTCCGCCGCAAAGTGCTCGCGCGCCGGGCTTTCACCGAAGGTCATCATGACGTCGAGCTGGCCTTGAAGGGCCTGGGCATAGAAAGTGAACGCGGCTTTGCAGTCGCCGTTGAAGATGAGGTAGGGATTGATTTTCATTGTTTGCTCCCGTTGCCAACAGACGGAGGTGGGTTTTCCTGTAGGAGCGAGCCTGCTCGCGATGGTTTCCAGAACGCCGCGTTTATCCAGACTGCACGCTCCTACAACGGCATTAGCAAAGCCTTAGAGGTGGTGATTGGCAAAAATCGTTTAGATGTTTTTTCTATTGAAACGGTGCGGGTTATCGCTCAATCCACGACCACCGGGACATCGTCTTCGCCCAGGCAGACCGTCAACTGTTGACCGGCCTTGTTGAAGGCGCAGTTCGGTAACGATTGTTGCTTGAAAATGGCCATGGGCACGCCGACAAACAAGATGAGCAGCATGGTCGCCAAGGCCATTCGCCCTGACATTGCCGAGCGTGACGGCGATGTTTTTGAGGCGCGGCTTTTGATCCTCGAGCGGGCATACAGGCCGCTGCACAGCAGCACTGCGCCGATCAGCATGGCCACGCCGATCTCCTGTCGGCTGGTACTCAAAATCATTTGGTCGGCGTTTGCCGGATAGTTGAGTTGCCACCAGGTGCCAATGCCCACGGGCAAAAGTCCGGCGCTGATCCAGCCGTAGATTGATCCGGGCAAACGACACACCACGGCAAGCAACAGGCCGACGCTGGCAGCGCCCCAGCCCATCAGATAAAGCTGGGTTGCCATGCCTCCCCCCATAAAAGTGCCGCCGACATCGATGGGCGTTATCAGCAACCAGTCAAAGGCGGCGATGTGCAGCGTCAGTACGAAGACGGCGATACAGCTCAGGGGGTAGTAGAGCCATGACCAGAGGAAGCGGGGGCGGGATAACACACGAAGTCCTTTTTGTGTTTGAGGGCGCGCCATTATGCGGCGTGGGTTTACGCTTTGCATCGGTGGCTCGCTCGATCCACTGAAACCAGTCCGGTTTCTCAGGCCGCTGCGCGTGGCACCGAGGGCCGCAGCAAACGCTCAATGGCCCCAGCCACGAGGTTTTCCAACAGTTCATTACGCTCAGGCTCATCCAGCAGATGATGCGCCAGCCAGCAGGGCGCGCTGTTCAGCAGATTGGCGATGGCATGTCCGGCGGCCTGTTGCGCCTGTTCACTGAGGCGGGGTTTGGTCCCGAGCATCAGCAGCAATGTGCGTTCGTACTGTTCGCGCAACTGCCGAACGCGCGCCTGCTGTTCGTCATTCAGGCAGCCGCTGTCGCGTTCCACCAGACGAAAATGCCAGGGCATTTCCTGATGCAGATTCAAATGCGCGCGGATCAGGCTGTTGAGCCTGTCGCGCTTGGCCGGAGACTTTTGCTCGATGCGCCCCAGGGTTGCCAACAGCTCTTCGTAGAACTCCTCGATCAGGTCGAGCAGCAAGTGCTGTTTGCTGGGGTAATGGTGATACAACGAACCCGGGGAAAGCCCCAGACACGTCGCGAGCTCACGCATGCCGACCTGACCGAAACCTTTGCTGGCAAACAGCTCCAGCACCTTGTCGCGGTACTCGGCGAAACGTGAGCAACGCTCAGGCATAGGCATGGAAGCCACGCCCCGTCTTGCGTCCCAGATAACCGGCGGCAACCATTTCCTTGAGCAGTGGCGCCGGGCGGTATTTGCTGTCGTTGAAACCGTCGTAGAAGGCTTCAAGAATCGCCAGCACGGTGTCCAGGCCGATCAGGTCGGCCAGTGCCAGCGGGCCGATGGGCTGGTTGCAACCCAGGCGCATCCCGGCGTCGATGTCTTCGGCGCTGGCCAGGCCTTCCTGAAACACCAGGATCGCTTCGTTGATCATCGGCACCAGAATCCGGTTGACCACAAAGCCCGGACGGTTGCCGGCGGTGATCGCGGTTTTGCCCAGGGTGGTTGCCATGTCCAGCGCCAGGGCGTGGGTTGCATCGCTGGTTTGCAGGCCGCGAATCACTTCGATCAGGCCCATCACCGGCACCGGATTGAAGAAGTGCAGACCGATGAAGCGCTCAGGCTGGCTGACGCTGGCGGCAAGTTGGGTAATCGACAGCGACGACGTATTGGAGGCGATCACACACTCGGCGCTGACCTGTGCGGCGATTTGTTGCAGCACGCGCAGTTTCAGGTCGAGGTTTTCGGTGGCGGCTTCGATCACCAGTTGCACGTTGTGCAAGCTGCTGTAGTCGGTGCTGGTGCGGATCTTGTCGAGGGCGGCGAGCTTTTGAGCTTCTGTCAGCGTGTCCTTGGCAACTTGCCGGTCGAGGTTTTTGCCGACGGTCGCAACAGCCTTTTGCAGGGCGCTCTCGGAGATATCGATCAAGGTCACGTTGAACCCTGCCTGGGCGCAGACTTGTGCAATGCCGTTGCCCATGGTGCCTGCGCCGATCACGCCAATGTTTTGCAGATTCATGTACACGTCCTTCCGGTCAAACCCTGCGATACCTTGGCCGCCACAGCGGCCGAAGGCGTACTATTGGCCGCGAGTCTAGAACCGGCGGGGCGGTTGTCCTATGCCGGAACTGTTCAACGGTGCTGGTGTTTTTTGCCATTCGGGTGATGGGGAGCGAAGCGTTCAGATGCGGGAAAAGGATTCGGTGGCCGCCTACTTCGTGCAGGCGATGATCCATGGGCTGGGGGACAATCCGCAGCGGCGGCGGGCTGCTCTGGAACAGGCAGGTATCGATCCGGCGTTGATCGAACAGCCCGTGTCTCGGGTGCCGGCCAGTGAGTTTGCTGCACTCTGGTTGATCCAGATCCGCGAGCTCGATGACGAGTTCTTCCGGCTCGACTCCCACGGCATGCCGCCGGGCAGCTTCGCCCTGATTTGCCGGGCCCTGATTCAGGAACCCGACCTGCACAAAGCCATGCGCCAGTGCCTGAACAACTTTGCCCTGTTCCTTCGCGATTTTCGCGGCACGCTGACGGTGCGCGGCAAACGTGCGGTCATCAGCCTGGATACCTGCGCGAAAAACGATGATGTTGCGCGTTTTGGCGAAGAAACTTTTCTGGTGCTGATGATCAGCCTGATGTGCTGGCTGGGTGGTCGGCGCATCCCCATCGACCGCGCGGACTTCCGCCATAAGCGCGTGTCCCTCAGCGATGACCGTTTGCTCTGGGGGCCGAACCTGACCTTCGGCGCCGAGCGCACCGAAATCGAATTCGCCAGCCACTACCTGCGCTTGCCTGTGGTCCAGGACCTGGCTTCGCTGAAAGTGTTTCTGCGCACCGCGCCGCAATGGCTGGTGATTCGCTTCCGCAACCAGCATGGGCTCGCGTCGCAAGTCCACCAGCGCTTGCGCAACAGTCACTACAGCCAATGGCCGACCTTGCAGGCCTTTGCTTTGGAACAACATCTGAGCCCCAGCACCTTTCGCCGCAAGCTGGAGCGGGAAGGGTGTTCGTATCAGGAAATCAAGGACGAGGTGCGGCGCGGGGTTGCGTTTGAGCAATTGCGGCAGAGCAAGGCCAGCATCGGTGACATTGCCGAACAGTTGGGGTTTCAGGAGCCGAGTGCATTTCACCGGGCGTTCAAGAAGTGGACGGGGGAGAGTCCGGGGCGTTATCGAGCGCGGTTTTTGGAGCACGTAACGTCGGATCTGGATTGAGTTTTTGTCCAGTTTTTCCTTGTTGAATGTAGGAGGGTTTTTCGCTTGTAGTCCCGCCTGTAGTCCCGAAATCTCTTGTGACTACCGCACTTCAGCAGTGGATGACACAGGCTGTAGAGGTGCTGTATCTATTTGCTCCGGGTCGAATTTTTCAATGGATTGGAAATGGCATGGATAGCTTGGTCAAGGAAGTCATTCCGCTACTGCAGTATTTGCTCCCGGGGTTTTTAGCAACCTGGATCTTTTACTCGCTCACGGCGTTCAAGCGACCCGATACCTTTGGGCAGATAGTCCAGGCGTTGATTTTCACGTTTGTGATTCAGTCGCTGGTAGTCGGTTTGGAGGGGGTGTTGCTATTGACGGGAGAGCGGTTTTTCTCAGTCGGCGTGTGGGACAAGAAATCGGAGGCTTTATGGTCAGCAGTTATTGCGGTGGTGATGGGGGTTCTTTCGTGCCACATCGCGAACAGCGACAAGCTTCATGCGTTACTCAGGAAGCTGAAAGTCACCACCAAAAATTCGTTCCCCAGCGAGTGGTACAGTGCTTTTTTATCGAGACAGGGATTCGTAATACTGCATTTGATCGGAGGGAAGCGTCTGTTTGGTTGGCCAAGCGAATGGCCATCGGAGCCTGCAAACGGACAGTTTGTTCTCGAGTTTCCTCGCTGGATTGATAACCACGACAATCCGTTGCCTGTCAGGGCCAAGGTTATTGTTATTGATGCTTCAAAAGTACAGTGGGTCGAGTTCGCAAAAACAATAGGGTGATCAAATGACGTGCAAGATGCCGACCGTAATGCCGCCTGAACTGAGGCGGTTAATGGAAGAATGGGAAAATGGTGGTCCTCCTCCCCCCGGGCTGGTGATTCCAATCGGGCCTCCACCTTCAAGAAGAGAAGTCGAGAGACCGCGCAAGCGCAACCGATAAACATGCCAGCGGCCCTTTCCCGCGTCACCTCATTGCTCGATCAGGCCAGACGCGCCTTGCTCCTTGTCTGGGCTACTTCTCGCGGGTTGTTTCTGGGCCTGGTGCTGGCGACCCTGATCGCAGGCGTACTCCCGGCATTGGCTGCCTGGCTTGGCCAACGCATCGTCGACGCGGTGGTTTTCGCCATGCAACTGCACGCGCAGCAGGGCAGTGCGCCGTTGTGGCCGGTGGTGCGTTACGTGCTGTTTGAAGCCGGTGTGCTCGCATTGCTGTCCGGGACCCAACGGGCGCTGTCGGTTCAACAATCGCTGTTGCGAGTGCAGTTGGGGCAGAAGGTCAACACGATGATTCTGGAGAAAGCCCAGACGTTGTCGCTGGTGCAGTTCGAGAATTCCGAGTTCTACGACAAGCTGGTGCGGGTCCGGCGCGAGGCGTCGACCCGGCCGTTGGCGCTGGTGATGAAGTCGCTGGGGCTGATCCAGAACCTGATCGTGCTGATCAGTTTTGGCGTGTTGCTGGTGCATTTTTCGCCGTGGGCGCTGGTGTTGTTGGTGGTGGGTGCGTTGCCGGTATTTTTTGCCGAAGCACATTTTTCCGGGGACGCCTTCAGGCTGTTTACCCGTCGTGCGCCGGAGAGTCGGCAACAGAACTATATCGAGACGCTGCTCTCCCACGAGGGCTACATCAAAGAGGTCAAGCTGTTCGGCTTCGCGCCACTGCTGTTGAAGCGTTATCGCGATACGTTCGCGCGTCTTTACGCTGAAGACCGTCGGCTGACCCTGCGCCGCGATGGCTGGGGTTTTGTTCTGGGATTACTGGGTACGGGGGCGTTTTATCTGGCCTACGCGTGGGTGGTGGTCGACACCGTCCACGGCAGCATCACCCTTGGCCAGATGACCATGTACCTGGTGCTGTTCAAGCAGGGGCAGACGGCAGTGAGCAGCAGCTTGAGCGCCATCAGTGGTCTTTACGAAGACGGACTGTATCTGTCCAGCCTCTATGAATACCTGGCTGAGCCCGTGGTGGCCGACTCCGGCAGCCTGACCGTAGGCGCGCTGCCCGGCGATGGTCTGCGTTTCGAAAACGTCGGGTTCAGCTATCCGGGCGCGAGCCGCGCGGCGCTGGAGGGCATCGATCTGCACCTCGTGCCGGGGCACAGCGTGGCGCTGGTGGGGGAGAACGGTTCGGGCAAGACCACGCTGATCAAGCTGCTGACCCGCCTGTACCGTCCTGATCAGGGGCGCATCCTACTGGACGGCAGTGACTTGCAGGCTTGGGACGAAGATGCGCTGCGCCGGCGTATAGGCGTGATTTTTCAGGACTATATTCGCTACCAGTTCTCCGTGGGCGAGAACATCGGTGTCGGCGACACCCTGGCGTTCAGCGATGAGCAGCGTTGGCAAGCCGCTGCCGCCGAGGGCATGGCCGCGCCTTTCATTGAGCGTCTGGATCGCGGCTATGCGACGCAATTGGGCCGCTGGTTCGCCGGCGGCCAGGAACTGTCCGGCGGGCAATGGCAGAAGATTGCCTTGTCCCGTGCCTACATGCGCCGTGACGCCGATATCCTGATTCTGGATGAGCCGACCTCAGCCCTCGATCCGGCGGCGGAAGCGGCGGTGTTCGAGCATTTCAGCGAGCACACCGAAGGCCGCATGACGCTGTTGATTTCCCATCGTTTTTCCAGCGTGCGTAATGCCGACCACATCATCGTGCTGGATCAGGGTGCAATCCTTGAGCGCGGCGATCACGCCAGTCTGGTGGCCGCCGGAGGGCGTTACGCGCAATTGTTCAACTTGCAGGCGCGAGGTTATCGCTAAACGTCAGGAGTCCTGAGAACCGCGAGCCAGTGCCGGCCCGGCCATCTGCGGCGGTTTTGCTTTCATCAGGCCCTCAAGTGCCTGGCGATACTGGGTGCCGCCCAGGCTCATGCTGTTGTTGTGCGTGCCGCCCGGCACCAACAACAGGCGCTTGGGTTCGCTGGCGGCGTTGAACAACTGCTGGCTGAAGCGCGAAGGCATGAATGTATCGGCCAAGCCATGCACGACCAGCAGCGGCATGTCGATGTCGACGATCTTGTCGATGGAATCGAATTTCTGCGACAGCAGCCAGCGCACCGGCAGCCATTTCACCGGCAGGTTACTTTCAGCCACTTGGGCCACGGCATCGCCCAGTGACGTGAACGTGGACTCGATCACCAGACCGCGCACCGGGACGGCGACATGGTTCTTTTTCGCCTGTGCGGCCAGGTCTGACGCGAGGTCGATGGCTACCGCACCGCCGAGGGAATGGCCGTAGATCAGGCGCTTGCTGGCGTCCGGTTGCATCGTTGTGAAGCGTTCCCAGGCGGCTCGCGCGTCTTCATACACACTGGCTTCCGACGGCAGATCGCCTTTGCTCTGACCAAACCCGCGGTAGTCGATCGCCAGGACGGAATAGCCCATGGCGCGCAATTGTTCGATGCGAAACGCCTGGCCGGTGAGGTTCCAGCGCACACCGTGCAAATAGAGGATCGAAGGCGCATCACGACGAGCCGCCGGCCACCACCAGGCATGCAGGTTTTGCCCATCCTTGAAACTGGCGGGCTGGATGTCGAATTCTTGAACGTCCTTCGGCAAACCGCGATACCAGCCCGCCGTTCCCGGCTCGATACGGAACAGCAGCTCGCGCTCGGTGTGCTCAAGCACGCCGCAACTCACCGGCAGGCCGACAATCAGCGCGGCCATGCACAGCAAGGGCAGCCAGCGTCGGCGCAGACGTGTGAGCGGGGAGGAGGGCATCGGATGGTCCGTCGGTAAAAAACTGAAGTCCGGTTTTTAACAGAAGCGTGTCGGCGGAGGGAACATTTTCGACAGCCGTTCACCAACCCTCCTTGTAGGAGCAAGCTTGCTCGCGATGACGGTGGCACATTAAGCAATGCTGTCGACTGACACACCGCTATCGCGAGCAAGCTTGCTCCTACAGAGGGGGCGCCACAATTGCAGATCAATCCACCCGCAACACAATCTTGCCAATGTGCTCGCCACCTTCCATCCGCGCATGCGCCTGTGCCGCCTCGGCCAACGGATAAACCTTGTCGATCATCGGCAGGCAACGCCCGGCAGCGAGCACCGGCCACACGTATTCACGCAACTGCTCGGCAATCGAGGCCTTTTCTTCCACGGTGCGTGGGCGCAGCAACGAGCCCGTCACGATGGCGCGTTTGCTCATGATCGCCAACAGGTCGACGTCCTTGGCGTGGGCGCCGCCGAGAAAGCCCAGCATCACCAGTCGACCTTCCATGCCCAGCGCCGCGATGTTCGAATTCAGGTACGAGCCGCCCATGATATCGAGGATGACATTGACGCCTTTGCCAGCGGTTTTTTCCTGGATGACCTGGGCGAAATCCTGATCGCGATAGTTGATCGCTTCGGCGCCCAACGTACGGATCGCCGCGCACTTTTCCTCACTGCCCGCCGTGGCGAAGGCCTTGACGCCGAATTCGCGACACAGCATCAAGGCGGTCGTGCCGATGCCGCTGGTGCCGCCATGGATCAATGCGCGCTGACCTTTGGCAGCGCCGCCCATGTCAAACAGGTTGGCCCACACGGTGAAGAAGGTTTCCGGGACCGCCGCCGCGTGCACCCAGTCCATGCCTTGAGGAATCGGCAGCGTCTGGCCGGCCGGCGCGACGCAGTATTGTGCGTAACCGCCGCCGTTGGTCAGTGCGCAGACGTTGTCGCCGACGATAAATTCGCTGACACCTTTACCGACCGCCACCACTTCACCGGCCACTTCCAGGCCCGGAATCGGGCTCATGCCGGGTTTCATCGGGTACTTGCCGGCACGTTGAATCACGTCGGGGCGATTGACCCCGGCAGCGTGTACGCGAATCAGCACTTCGCCCGGCCCCGGGGTTGGTACTGACGCCTGGCGTGGCTTTAATACCTGCGGGCCGCCGGGTTCGGTGATTTCGATCAGGGTCATGGTGTGGGGCAGATTCATGTGAGTGTCCTGTCTGGAAATGTTCAGTAAGTGGGACCACATCAAGCCGTCGGTGACTCAGCTCAATACAGGTTGCCGCCGGTCGCGACGATTCAGCAAGCGCATGCCTTGCTCCAGCAGCAGGGCTATGACAATGGCGCCCGCTGCAAGGATGAACAACAGCGCATGATGCCCGCCGCTGGCGTTGAACAACGCCGAATACGCAAACCCGGCAATCGCCTGGAACGTGGCGAACGACACGGTGGCGCGACTCCAGGCAATCTGCTGTTGATGATGGTTCGGGATCAGTTCGTGAACCCGGGCCAATGCCAGTGGCACGATGCCTGGTGGGAACGAGCCGAGGATCACCGCGAGCAAGGCCAGCGCGGTGAAAGCACTTGAAATCGACAGTAAACCGACCGCAACTGCCTGCACCACCAGCACCAGGCGAATGCTCAGCCGTGCGCCCAGTTTGTCAGCCAGAAAACCGTAACTCACCGGCCCGATAATCGCGCCGAGGCCGTACATCACCCAGATAAGAGCGCCAATGTGCGCGCCAGCCCCGAGCCCGCGGGCAACGTAATCCACCAGAAACACCATGGCGGGCACGAGCCCGGCAGCCATGAACGCGTATTGGGCGAACAGCAGGTAAACGTTCGGGTCAGTCGGCATCGTCGAGGGTTCAGCGGACGGTGCCGCGGTGGCCGCGTGCGTGGCTGACGGCCAACCGAACCAACTGGCGACGGTCAGCACCAATGCCAGCGCGCCGAGACCGAACCAGGTGTTCTGCAAACCCAGGCTTAACAGCGGCGGCACAATCGTCCCGGAGCCGGCGATACCCAAACCGATGCCCAGGAAAATCGCACCACTGGCCAGCCCTCGGCGGGACGCCGGCACATGCGGCAGCACGGTCGCGGCCACCAACACCATGATCGCGCCGCCAGCGACGCCCGACAGCAAGCGCCAGCCGAAGAACCAGCTCACCGACAACGGAAAGCCACACGCGAAAAACGACAGCGTCACCGCCAGCATCATCAGGCGCAGGGCGCTTTTGTTGGAGGTCCGACGGGCCAGCGGATGGCCGATCAGCGCGCCAATCAGGTAACCCACCAGATTGGCGGCGCCGAGGTACACCACGTCGCTGGCGGAAAACCAGTGCGCCTGGATCAATGAGGGAATCAACGGCGTGTAGGCGAACCGCGCCAGGCCGATGCTGACAAGGCTGGCGCAGAGGCCGGCGAAAATCGGCAGCCAGATCGCGCTGCGCGGGGTGGTTGATGTGCTGGGCATGGGAGCCGTCCTCCAGGTTTATCTATGGTGCCCAGCTTATCCAGATTCATTGATGCAATAACGCAGCAATTTTGCGTTATGGTGATGCGTATATGCAGCAGTGGAGAAACCTATGAATTGGGATGACGCCAGGGTGTTTTTGGCCGTATGCCGGGAATCGACGTTACGTGGCGCGGCGCGGGTGCTGGGGGTCGATCAGGCCACCGTCGGGAGGCGGATCACAGCACTGGAGAAGTCCTTGAGTGCGACGCTGTTTCTGCGCACTTCGGAGGGATACGCGCTGACAGCCGTCGGTGAAGCGGCGTTGAAAGCCGTGGAGAAAATGGAGCACTCCGCACTGGAGATGCAGCGCCAGATTCAAGGGCTCGACGACCGGCTGACCGGTATCGTTCGGGTCAGCACCACGGACTCCATGGCCATCGACTTCCTGATCCCGGCGATTGCCCGCTTGCATGCACAGCACCCCGACGTGCGCGTGCAACTGGACGCTTCGACGCAGATTCTGAGCCTGTCGAAACGCGAAGCCGACATCGCCGTGCGCAACACCCGGCCAGACAACCCGGACCTGATCGCCCGGCGCATCGCGCGTTGGCCGGTGGGCCTGTTTGCCTCCCGGGAGTATGTGGACACCCACGGTGTGCCGGCACCGGGTTCGGCGTTCGAGGGGCATGATCTGGTGGTGTATCAGCCGTATTTGCAGAACAACAAAGACATCACGCTGGTCTCGGAACCGTTGGGGCGCGGGCGCATCGTTTCGAGCCTGAGCTCCAGTCTGCTGGTGCGCCGGGCGATTGCCGCGGGCATCGGGCTGGGGGAAATTCCGGTGTACATGGGGGAGCGCGACGGGCTGGTCAGGCTATGGCCGGAACGCACACGACCGGTGCCGTATGACATATGGCTGGTGACGCACGAGGACTTGCGGCATACCGCGAGGGTGCGGGTGGTGATCGATGAGATTGTGGCGGGGTTTGCGGGGACAGGGGAGTGACGGCTGAAAGATCGCCACCTCGCTGCGCTCGATAGCTCCTACAGGGATTTGCGTGTACCTGTAGGAGCTATCGAGCGCAGCGAGGTGGCGATTACTTCACACCGGATTACGGCATTTCAGGCAATTCCTGAGGACGCAGGTCAAACACCAGCACTTCGGCATCCACGCCGTTGCTCAGGGTCAGCAACTGTTCATCGCGAACCCGCACGCCATCGCCTTCCTGCAATTGCAGGCCGTTGAGTTCGACGCTGCCGCGCGCCACATGCACGTAGGCATAACGATTGGCGGCCAGTTCCAGCGTGGCACTTTCCTTGCCATCGATCAGGCCGGCATACACCCGCGCATCCTGGCGCACCTTCAGCGAACCGTTTTTCCCCTCGGGGGAGATGATCAGTTGCAGACGCCCGCGTTTCTTCTGTGTATTGAAATGCTCTTGCTGATAGCGCGGTTTGGCGCCGCTGACGTCCGGCACGATCCAGATTTGCAGGAAGTGCACGCCACGGGTCGCCGAGTGGTTGTACTCGCTGTGTGCCACGCCGCTGCCGGCACTCATCAGTTGCACGTCACCGGGGCGGATCACCGAACCGGTGCCCAGGGTGTCCTTGTGTTCCAGGGCACCTTCAAGCACGTAGGAGAAAATCTCCATGTCACGGTGCGGGTGCTGGCCAAAGCCTTTGCCGGCCGCGACGCGGTCATCGTTGATCACCAGCAGGTCGGAAAAACCCTGCTCTTTCGGGTTGCGGTAGTTGGCGAAGGAAAAGGTATGGAACGACTTCAACCAACCATGATTGGCCAAGCCGCGATCGGAAGCTTTGCGAAGGGTCAGCATGATGAAATCTCCTGTGGGGACGTTGATTCGTCCGAGTGAGGAGAAGGTTAATGTTTATCCTGTGGTGCAATAAGTAGATGGAAATTGAAATACTGTCTCATGTAGGTTGACAATAATAAGCAGACTGATCCCCCCGCACTTGGCCATAATGCACAGCACAGTCTTCATGCCGTACACGTAACCCTGTAGGAGCCGGCTTGCTGGCGATAGCGTCCGTTCAGACAATAATCATGTCGACTGACCCACCGCTATCGCCAGCAAGCCGGCTCCTACAGGGGGTACATGTTTGGCCAGTATTCTTTTTTGATTTCAGTGATTTTGAACCCATGAAAACCGTGGCAATGGTGCTGTTCCCTGATTTTCTCCTGCTCGACATGGCCGGGCCCATGGAGGTGTTTTCCATCGCCAATCGTTATCTGGAACCGGCCGAGCGTTACGTGTTGTCGACCATCGGCACCGAGCACGGCGCGTTGCGTGCCTCCAATGGTGTCAGCGTGCAGGCCGATGTGCATATCGATCAGGCGGATCAGGCGTATGACCTGTTGCTGGTGCCGGGCGGCCCCGGGGCCTACAACGAAAAACACCCGCCGTTGCTCGGCTGGCTCAAAGGTGCGGTTAAGCGGGCCGGACGTTATGGCTCGATCTGCACAGGCGCATTCGTGCTTGGGCATGCCGGTCTGATTGACGGCTACCGTGTCACCACCCACTGGCATTACACCGAACGGCTGATCAAGGGGTTCCCGAAGGCGACGGTGGAGACCGATCAGATCTTTGTTCAGGACCGCAACCTGATCACCTCCGGTGGCGTCACCGCCGGCATTGACCTGGCGCTCGCGGTGGTTGCCGAAGACCATGGCAAGAAAGTCGCCCAGGACGTGGCCAAGGTGTTGCTGGTGGTGATGAAACGTCAGGGCGGCCAGGCGCAATTCAGTCCGTTGATGGCGACGGTGGCCCCTCACGAAACGCCGGTGACGCGCGTGCAGAACTATGTGCTCGACCACCTCGACGAAGCCTTCAGCATCGAGCGCATGGCCGGCCTGGCCACCATGAGTCCACGTCATTTCGCCAGGGTGTTCGCCCGGGAAGTGAACATGACGCCGATGGAATTTCTCCAGAGCGCACGTATCGACTGTGCGAGAAATCTGTTGGAAACCAGTGACTTGCCGCTCAAGACCGTGGCTTTCAAAAGTGGTTTCGGCAGTGTGCGGCACATGCGGTTTCTGTTCAGTGAAAAACTCGGGTTGACCCCGTCCCAGTACCGCGAACAGTTCAGCTAGTGCCTTTTTGTCCGTTTTGCGCACCGTGATGACCGTGACGCTCCCATCGTGGTCGTTGTTCCGTCACCGAGGCCTGCGAAGATACCCGTGAACTCTTTGTAATGGAGGCGCGAGCCTGGCGCGCAATGGAAATGACAATCCGTTGAGCCGCTTAGGGTTTGCGCACGTGGACCTGCATGAACAGCGTCAGTGATTTGAACAACGAAGCGGTGCTGCGATTCGGCCCTTATGCGTTTCACCTGCGGCAACGGCTGATCCTCGATGGGGACCGGCCGCTGCGCATGGGCGGGCGGGCCCTGGATATCTTGCAGGTGCTGGTCCAGCGTGCGGGCAACGTGGTCAGCAAGGACGAGCTCATCGCACTCGTCTGGCCGACTTCGGTGGTCGAGGAGATCAACCTGCGCGTGCACATCGCCGCGCTGCGTCGCGCATTGGGCGACGGGCAGGACGGGCAGCGCTACATCGTCAACATTCCCCAGCGCGGTTATAGCTTTATCGCGCCCGTGCAGCGGGTGCCGGCGAGTACGCTGGCCTCGATCGAAACCGTTCAGAAACCTCAACACAACCTGCCCGCGCGCCTGTCGCCGGTGATCGGGCGCGATTCGCTGGTCGGCAGTCTGGTCCGCCAGTTACCGGTTCGGCGCCTCATGACCCTGACCGGTCCCGGCGGCATCGGCAAGACCACCGTGGCGTTGCGGGTGGCCGAACTGCTCTTGCAGCATTACCAGGATGGGGTCTGGCTGGTGGATCTGGCGGTGATCGATGACCCTGCGCAGGTGGTCGATCATCTGACCCGGGCGCTTGAGCTGGGCGTCGGAACCACCCTGGAGACATGGGCGCAACGTCATGCGTTATTGGTGCTCGACAACTGCGAGCACCTGCTCGAACGCTGCCGGACACTGGTCGAGGACCTGCTGATGGCGGCGCCACGCCTGTCGATCCTGGTGACCAGTCGCGAGCCGCTCCAGGCGCAGGGGGAAACGGTCCAGCGTTTGCCGCCACTGGCGGTGCCTCCGGCTTCGGCGTTGCACAGTGTGGCTGAAGCGATGGGCTATTCGGCGGTGCAACTGTTCGTCAGCCGTGCCCGTGCTCGTCAGCAAGGCTTTGTGCTGCGCGAACAAGACCTCAAGGTCGTGCGCGAAATCTGTCGCCGGCTCGATGGTCTGCCCCTGGCCATCGAACTGGCGGCGGCGCAGATTGATGCGTTGGCGCTGGTGGGCCTGCAAGCTCAACTGGACAACTGTTTTCAGCTGCTGACCCAGGGCCGGCGCACCGCCGTGCCCCGGCATCAAACCTTGAAAGCGGCGCTGGACTGGAGCTATGAGCAACTGAGCCCGCTGGAGCAAACCGTGTTGCAGCGTCTGTCGGTGTTCAAGATGGCCTTTACGCTGGATACCGCCATTGGCGTGATCAGTTGCGCGGCATTGCTGCCTGCCCGCTTGATTGAAGGGGTGGAAAGTCTGGCGCTCAAATCGTTGCTATCGCTGGAGCAGGGCGGCGGACTGGCCCGCTACCGTTTCCTCAACACCACCCGCACCTACGCCCTGGAGAAACTCGAGGGCAGCGGTGAATTGCGCACCGTTGAAATGCGTTACGCCCGCTACATCAGCCGGGCGCGGTGGGTATCAAGCGGGCACGTGGCGCTGCAACTCGTCGAGTAAACGGCGGACTTTCGTCAGGTCCGGCGTGGCAAAACCTTCGGTGAACCGGTTGTAGATCGGTGCCAGCAGCGTATGGGCTTGCCGGTGCCGGCCCTGACGCTGCCAAAGCTGTGCCAGTGAGGTAGCGCTGCGCAGTTCCCAGGCCAGGGCGCCCTGATGGTTGGCGACGTTCAAGGCCCTGATCAGCAAGGCCTCGGCCGCGTCGGTGTTCAACGGGCACTCTTGCGCCAGAAGCGCCTCAGCCCTGGCTCGCAGGATCTCCGCCGTGTTCCAGCCCGCCATGCCGGTATCTGCCCGTTGTGACAAGTCGTCATCGACGAAACCGGTGTCCAGCGTCACCATGATGTCCTTGATCAACCCCTCGCCCGGCAGAAGGGAGGAGCGCAGCTCGGTGTGGTCGATCACCTGTGCGTAGTGCATGGCCCAGGTGTAGAACAGCAGCACCGAGTGCTTTTGCGCTTGTTCCAGCAGCAGTCGCAAGAGTTCGCGCGCGGTGCGGGTGTCGCCGTTGTAGTGGGCGATCAGGCAACCGGCCAGCGCCAGGGTGTAGCAGATGGACGTGCCATGGTTGATCTGCATCGCGATGTCCAGCGCTTGCCGGGCGGTGCGCCACGCCTGTTCCGGCCGGCCTTGCAGCCAGAGGATACGCGCCAGAATGGTCAGGGCGGCGACGCTCTGGTCGTACTGCACGCCAAAACCGTGGGTGAAGCGGTTGAGGTGGCCGCTCTGGGCCATGCGCTGCAGCACCTCTTCGGCATTCACCCGCGCCTGTTCCTGATTCCCGGCAAAGTGCAGCGCCAGCACCCGCAAACGGTGGGTGCTGAGGGACAACACTTCATCGCCGTGCAGCCCCAACCGGTCGAACTGCTGGCTCTGCTCCAGGGCCATTTGATAGTTGGCACAGCAGAGGTTGACCGCCATGTGCCCGGACACCGCACGTAACTGACCGGCCACGTCGTTGCAGTGCCTGGCCAGCGTTCTGGCGCTGACGAAGGCCTCGACGGTTTCCGCCGTGCCGCCCTGGGTGTGGTAGCAGGCGCTGCCGAGGGCCAGTTTGAGGGCCATTTTCAGCCGGGGGCAGGGCTCGGGTGCGGCATCCAGCAGGGCCAGCGCCTTGCGCACATACACGCCGTGCTCCTTGAGCAGCGACATTTCCTGCCAGAGCGGCGTCGATGTCGCGGTCAGGCGGATCGCCAACGTCTGCGGCCCTTGTGCGTCCAAGCCCCAATCGAGGGCTGCGCGAATATCTTCCAGACTGCGTGCATAACGCTCGATCCACGTCGCCGTCGCGATCAGCTCCCAGTCCTGCTGAGCCTGATGCATCAAGGCCAGGCAACGCTCGGCGTGGCGTTCGCGGGTGCCCGGCAGGTCGGCGGCCTGGTCGAGTTTTTCCAGGGCGTAGCTGCGCGTAGTGTCGAGCAGGCGGTAGAACACTTCTTCGTCGCCGACCTCGACGTTCAGCAGCGACTTGGCCACCAGTTGTGTGATCGAGCCAAACACCTCACAGGGTTCGATATGTTCGCCGACGATCACTGCCGCTGCCGATTCCAGGGTGAAGCCGCCTCTGAACACGCTCAGTCGGCGCAGGCAGGTTTGCTCACAGGCACTCAGCAGTTCGAAACTCCAGTCCAGCGTGGCGCGCAAGGTTTGATGGCGACCCAAGGTGGTCTGGCAGCCTTGGGTGAGCAGGCGAAAACTGCCTTGCAGTTGCGTGAGCAAGCCGCCCACGCCGAGGCCGCCGACTTGCGCCGCCGCCAGTTCAATCGCCAGGGGAATACCGTCCAGGCGCCGGCAGATTTCAATCGCCAGCGGCAGCTCGTCATCGCTCAGTTCAAAACTGTCGTGGCTGGCCATCGCCCGTTCGACAAACAACTGCAAGGCCGAAAAGCTCAGGGCCTGCGCGCGGTCGAGCACGGCAATGGGCGGCGGGCAGTCCAGTGACTCAAGACGCTGAACGAACTCGCCTTCGGCCCGCAGGCTCTCGCGGCTGGTGGTCAGGATGTGCACGTCGGGCGCGGCGCGCAAGATGCTTTCGCTCAACACGGCGATGGCGTCGAGCAGGTGTTCGCAGTTGTCGATCACCAGCAGCATCTGCCGGTCGCGCAAAAATGCGGGGAGGCCGCTCATCGGGTCGGTGTCATGCAACGACAGTTCAAGCAGCGTCGCCAGATGCGCGCTGATCATCGATGGATCGTTGATCGGTGCCAGGTCCAGCAGACGAATGCCATCGCGGTAGCGCCCGATCAATTGTTCGGCAACGCGCAGGGCCACGGTGGTTTTGCCGATGCCGCCGGGACCTATCAGCGTAATGAAGCGCTGGCGTGACAACTGGACCACCAGGCTGTCGACGAGGGACTGGCGACCGATCATGCGCGTGCGCCGCACGGGCAGGTTGTGGCCGTTCGGTGCGGGGGCTTCATTCGCCGGATGTTGCTCGATGTGCTCCAAAGAGAACGGCGCGACAAAGCTGTAGCCGCGCTGGGCCACGGTGATGATGTAGCGCTGGCCGTTCTGGCCGTCGCCGAGGGCTTTGCGCAACGCCGCCATGTGCACCCGCAGGTTGATGTCTTCGACAACGCTTTTGGGCCAGACCCCGGCGATCAGTTCCTGTTTGCTGACCACATTTCCGGCGTGTTCCAGAAGGATCAACAGAATATCCATGGCACGCCGACCCAGGCGCAGGGGCTGGTCGGCCTCCATCACCAGGCGTTGTCCGGGATAGATCCGGTAAGGGCCGAAATGGATGGCCTGTTCGGGGGAAAGGGTCAACGGGTCACTCCTGCTTGCAGCCGTCTGGTACGCGGTTACCGAGCATATTCGTCAGGTTTGTTCATTCGCGCAATGCGCTGGCCAACTGACTGCCGGGTGTTCACTTGGACTGCCGGTTTGCGATCCTCCCTGTTTTTTGCGTTTTTGCTGGGCGTGGCGCTCGTGTAGAAGGCGCCGGGGCTTTTGGCGCACCAGGGAAAATTAACAACGTTTAACTCGTCCTGCGTCCGGTCTACGCCCAAAACTCCAGCACCGCAACTGCTCAAACTGTAGGAGCCGGCTTGCTGGCGATTGCGGTATTTCAGCCGAAGTTGTCGGCGATGGGTACATCGCAATCGCCAGCAAGCCGGCTCCTACAGGGGGGCCGTGTTGTGAAAAGGGATTTATTTGTCATGAGGACGCCGGAATGAGCAACGTGGTGGTGGTCTATCACAGTGGCTACGGGCACACACGGGTCATGGCCGAAGCCGTGGCCCAAGGTGTGGAGCGGCACCTGGGCAGTACCTGCCAGCTGATTTCGGTCGAGGACGTGGACCAGCACTGGGACCGTTTGCACAACGCCGACGCGATCATCTTCGGTGCGCCGACCTACATGGGCAGCGCCTCGGCACGCTTCAAGGGGTTCATGGAAGCCACGGCGGCGTTCTACCTGACCCAACCCTGGCGCGACAAACTCGCGGCGGGCTTCACCAATTCCGGCTGCCTGTGTGGCGACAAACTCAACACCTTGCTGCAGATGGCGGTGTTCGCCGCGCAGCATTCGATGATCTGGGTCGGCCTCGACCTGCTGCCGGCACGCTCCGGCACCGGCGTGTTCGACGGGCAGCTCAATCGCCTCGGCAGTTCGCTGGGCGCCATGGCGCAGTCGAATGTCGAACAGTCCCCCGAATTCGCACCGCCCCCGGAAGATCGCTGCACCGCCGCGCACCTGGGCGAACGCGTGGCGCGGCTGGCTGAACGCCTGAGCCACTCACCGGTTTGAATCACCCCAACCCTCCTGAGGAAACATCGCATGAGCACGTTCACCACCCGAGACGGCACCGAGATTTATTACAAGGATTGGGGCACCGGCCAGCCCATCGTCTTCAGCCACGGTTGGCCGCTGAACGCCGACAGCTGGGAATCGCAGATGATCTTCCTCGCCTCCAAAGGCTACCGGGTGATCGCCCACGACCGTCGTGGCCACGGCCGCTCCAGTCAGCCGTGGACCGGCAACGACATGGACACCTACGCCGATGACCTGGCGCAGTTGATCGAACGGCTCGACCTGAAAGACGCCGTGCTGTTCGGTTTCTCCACCGGCGGTGGTGAAGTGGCGCGCTACATCGGTCGCCACGGCACCGGGCGCGTGGCCAAGGCCGGGCTGATTTCAGCGGTGCCGCCCCTGATGCTCAAGGCCGAAGCCAACCCCGGTGGCCTGCCGATCGAGGTGTTTGACGGTATTCGTCAGGCGTCCCTGGTCGACCGTTCGCAGCTGTACATCGACCTCGCCAGCGGTCCGTTCTTCGGCTTCAACAAACCGGACGCCAAACCGTCGCAAGGCATGATCGACTGGTTCTGGATGCAGGGCATGACCTCCGGCCACAAGAACGCTTATGACTGCATCAAGGCGTTCTCCGAAACCGACTTTACCGAAGACCTGAAGAAATTCGACATCCCCACGCTGGTGGTGCACGGCGACGCGGACCAGGTGGTGCCGATCGAGGCCGCCGGCATTGCTTCGGCAAAACTGGTCAAGGGGTCTACGCTGAAGGTCTACCCCGGCGCGCCCCATGGCCTGACTGATACCCACAAGGATCAGCTCAACGCTGATCTGCTGGCGTTCCTCAAGGGTTGATGTGCCCACGGCGCGGGCGTAGATCCGCGCCGTTCTCGCTCCTGATGAGCCGAATCCTTCGAGAACCTGACCATGAAAAAGCTGACCAACGCCACCGGGGCACCGGTGGCCGACAACTTCAATATCCAGACCGCCGGCCCCCGTGGACCGGCGCTCTTGCAAGACATCTGGTTGCTGGAAAAACTCGCCCACTTCGACCGCGAACTGATCCCGGAACGGCGCATGCACGCCAAGGGTGCGGGCGCCTACGGCACCTTCACCGTCACCCATGACATCACCCGTTATACAAAAGCCAGCATCTTCAGCTCGGTGGGCAAGGAAACGCCGCTGTTCGTGCGTTTTTCCTCGGTGGCCGGCGAACGCGGCGCGGCGGATGCCGAGCGTGATATCCGTGGCTTCGCGGTGAAGTTCTACACCGACGAAGGCAACTGGGACATTGTCGGCAACAACACGCCGGTGTTTTTCTTCCGCGACCCGCTGCGTTTCTCCGACCTCAACCACGTGGTCAAGCGCGACCCGCGCACCGGTCTGCGCAACGCCACCAGCAACTGGGACTTCTGGACCCTGCTGCCCGAGGCGCTGCACCAGGTGACCATCGTGATGAGCGATCGCGGGATTCCCACCAGCTTCCGTCACATGCACGGCTTCGGCAGTCACACCTTCAGCCTGATCGACCGCGACAACAAACGGGTGTGGGTGAAGTTTCATTTTGTCTGCCAGCAAGGCATCGAAAACCTCTCGGACGCCGAGGCCGAAGCGGTGGTCGGCAAGGACCGCGAAAGCAATCTGCGCGACCTTTACGAAGTCATCGAGCAGGGCAACTTCCCGCGCTGGAAATTGTGCATTCAGGTGATGGAGGAAGAACAGGCGCTCAACTATCGGCATAACCCGTTCGACTTGACCAAGGTCTGGCCACACGCTGAATTCCCGCTGATTGAAGTGGGCGTCATGGAGCTCAATCGCAACGCCGAAAACCACTTTGCCGAAATCGAACAGGCAGCGTTTTCGCCGGCCAACGTGGTGCCGGGCGTGAGTTTTTCACCGGACCGCATGCTCCAGGCGCGGCTGTTTTCCTATGGTGATGCTCAGCGTTATCGCCTCGGCGTGAACTTCAACCACATCCCGGTCAACGCGCCACGCTGCCCGGCACACAGCTACCACCGCGACGGCGCCATGCGCACCGACGGCAACCTCGGCGGTACCGCCAGTTACTTCCCGAACAGTGTCGGTGAATGGCAGGACTCACCGGAACTGGCCGAGCCGCCGCTGCCGCTGGAAGGCTTTGCGCAGCATTATGATCATCGGTTGGAAGAGGATCATTACGAACAGCCGGGTAACCTGTTTCGACTGCTCGATCCGGCGCGCAAGCAGTTGCTGTTCGACAACACCGCACGCGCCATGAACGGCGTGCCGCAGGCAATCCGCCAGCGTCATATCGACAACTGCACCAAGGCCGATCCGGCGTACGGATTTGGCGTGGCCGAGGCGTTGGAGCGGTTGGTGCCGTTAGGGTAAAAGGCAGCAGGCTTGCGGGCGATGGCGCCCATGAAATCGCCATCGCCGGCAAGCCGGGCTCCTACAGGTTTTGTGTCGACCCTCAATCCCCGAACACCCCATAATCCTTGTAGGAGCCGGCTTGCCGGCGATGGCGCCCGCAAAATCGCCATCGCCAGCAAGCCAGGCTCCTACAGATTTTGCGTCGATCCTCAATCCCCGAACACCTCCACAGTCCCTGTAGGAGCCGGCTTGCTGGCGATGGCGCCCATGAAATCGCCATCGCCAGCAAGCCAGGCTCCTACAGGTTTTGTGTCGACCCTCAATCCCCGAACACCCCCACAATCCCTGTAGGAGCCGGCTTGCCGGCGATGGCGCCCACGAAATCGCCATCGCCGGCAAGCCGGGCTCCTACAGATTTTGTGTCGATCCTCAATCCCCGAACACCCCCACAATCCTTGTAGGAGCCGGCTTGCCGGCGATGGCGCCCGCAAAATCGCCATCGCCGGCAAGCCGGGCTCCTACAAGGATGTGCGTGGAAGCGCGCGCATGGCTCGGCAGCGCCAGGCGAAAGGGTTGATGCCTTCGCTGCGGGTGAAGATGTGGCAGAAGTGCGCCTGATCGCAGAAGCCGCATTCGAGGCTGATTTGCGTGAGGCTCAGGTCGGTGTTCTGGATCAGTTGCTTGGCCCGGGCGATGCGTTGGTGGCGAATCCAGTCTTGCGGCGAGAGGCCGGTGCTGCACTTGAATGCACGGGAGAAATGACTGCGCGAGAGGGCGCAGGCGCGTGCCAGTTCGGTCACTTCGACGGTTTCACCGAGGCGTTCGAGGATCAGTTGCTTGACCAGGCTTTCGCGCCACGGGGTCAGGCCGCCGGTGGTTTTCTTTCGCGTTTCAGTGGCAGTCGCGCGAGCGACGTTTTGCTGAGAATGAGCCATGACAAATGTCCGTTTCGGTGAGCTTCATTCTTGGTCGCGGGGCTCTGGCAGGCGAGTTAAACGTTGTTAATTTCGCCGATGCGCAGTGGTGGCCAACAGCGCTGACTCAGCACATGGCTGCAATTTTTGCGGTGCCGGGCGAGGCATGATCGACGTCTTGTGGCGGGCCTGTGCATGGCCGCTCTTCTGACTTGATCAAGGGTGACGGCATGAAACATTCTCTGGTTGGCGCGTTGGGCCTCGCGGTGGCGTTGGCGTCCGGAATCTCCTCGGCTCAGGCACCGGCACAGGTCGGCACCCAGGTGCCGGGCTACTTCCGCCTGGCGGTGGGCGACTTTGAGGTGACGGCGCTGTTCGACGGCTACAACGACCTGTCGCCCAAACTGCTCCAGGGCCTGACCCAAAGCCAGATCCGCGCACTGCTGGCCCGTCGCTCGATTGAAACGCCGGGGGTGCAGACTGCGTTCAACGCCTTCCTGATCAACACCGGCAAGCAATTGATCCTGGTGGATACCGGCGCCGGTCAATGCATCGGTGCGACGGCGGGCATGCTCTCGGACAACATGAAAGCCGTCGGTTACGAGCCTTCGCAGGTCGACACGATTCTGTTGACCCACCTGCACCTGGACCATGTGTGCGGATTGGTCGATGGCCAGCAGAAACCGGTTTTTGCCAACGCCACGGTCTACGCCGCGAAGGCCGAAGCCGATTACTGGCTTGATCCTCAGGCGCTGGCCAAAGCTCCCGAGGGCGCCAAGCCGTATTTCAAAATCGCCCAGGACTCCACCGCGCCGTACGTCACGGCGGGACGTTTCAAGACGTTCGACGCCGGTCAGTCGCCTGTGCCGGGGGTCGAGGCCACGCTGGAAGCCGGGCACACGCCGGGCAGCACGACGTACCGCTTCACCTCTCAAGGGCAGAGCATTTTGTTCATGGGCGATCTGGTGCATAACCTCGCGGTGCAGTTCTTGCACCCGGAAGTCTCGATCGGCTTTGACGTCAACAGTCAGCAAGCGATCAAAAGCCGCGCCAAGGTGTTCAGCGATGCAGCCGCCGGTAAAACCTGGGTGACGGCAGCGCATTTGCCGTTTCCGGGCATTGGCCATATCGGCGCAGAGGGTAAGCATTTTCAATGGGTGCCGGTCGAATACGGTCCTTATAAACGTGCGGCGAAAGTGCCGCTGATCGAGTAAAGTCCGACGCATTCACAAGGGAGCCGTGCCAATGAACCGTAACGATCTGCGCCGCGTCGACATGAACCTGTTGGTGATTTTCGAGGCCTTGATGTTCGAGAGGAACCTGACCCGGGTGGCTGAAAAATTGTTCATGGGCCAACCGGCGGTGAGTGCGGCGCTGGGGCGGTTACGGGATCTGTTTGACGATCCGTTGCTGTTGCGTAATGGCCGCGGCATGGAGCCGACAACGCGGGCGCTGGCGATTCTCAAGGAATTGCAGCCGGCGATGGATGTGATTTCCGGGGCGGTCAGCCGGGCGAAAGAATTTGATCCAGCGAGCAGCTGCGATGTGTTCCGCATTGGTTTGTCGGACGACGCCGAATTCGGTTTGTTTCCGCCGTTGTTGCGGCAATTGCAGGAAGAGGCGCCGGGGATTGTTGTGGTGGTGCGGCGTGCGAACTATTTGCTGATGCCGGCATTGCTGGCTTCGGGAGAGATCTCTGTGGGGGTGAGTTACACCACGGATTTGCCCGCGAATGCGAAGTGCAAGAAATTGCGCGACATCCCCTGCAAGGTGCTGCGTGGGGACAAGCGACCGGGGCTGCTGACGCTGGATGAATACTGCGAGCGACCGCATGCGATGGTGTCTTTTTCCGGTGATCTGAGCGGCAATATCGATATGGATCTGGCCAAGGTTGGCCGCAGTCGTCGGGTGGTGTTGGGTGTTCCGCAGTTCAGTGGGTTGCGTGCGTTGCTGGCCGGCACGGAGATGATTGCGACGGTGCCGGATTATGCGGCGTGTGCGCTGGTTGAGGGGTGTGCGTTGCGGGCTGAGGATCCACCGTTTCCCATTGATGCTGCGCAGCTTTCGATGGCTTGGAGTGGGGTGCATGACAATGATCCGGCGGAGCGGTGGTTGCGGTCGCGGATCAGTGAGTTTATGTCCAGGCCTTTGCCTGTATCGGGTTGAACGTGGCGGCCTTTGGGCCGACCATTTTCTTTTGGGTGTACATATCCATTGCTGCGGTAACGGCCGCCTATGGTTTCGCCCTTACGGCGACTCACTTTTGCAGACGCCCAAAAGTAAGCAAAACGCTTCGCCCCAGCGTCCGGCCCCTCGCTAAGGCTCGGTGTTCCCTCGCTCCGGTCCTGCTCCGTGGGCCCGCCGCCATCGGCCATCCCTGGCCGGGGGCGGCTAGCCCGGCATCCATGCCGGGCTGCCCACTGCGCAGAACCTCCACTCGGCCTCCCGAAGGGGCGGGCAGATCAAAATCAAAAGCTGAAGGCGAGCTAACGCTCGGCCTGATGAGTGGTGAAAAGCGAAATCAAACGCGATTCCCTGTAGGAGCCGGCTTGCCGGCGAAAAGCGTTTGGACAACGCGTTCATTCAGACGGCCCGCGTTATCGTTGACGTCCATCGCCAGCAAGCTGGCTCCTACAGGGGAAATGCAGATGCGTTTGGATAAATACGATCAACTGTAGGAGCCGGCTTGCTGCGGGCGGCGTTCCGACGATGGCGGCCTCAAGAACACAGCACTATCCGAAATTTTTCGCCAGCAAGCCGGCTCCTACAGTTGATCGGTGTACAACGGGGACCTTGTAGGAGTGAGCCTGCTCGCGATGGCGGCCTGAAGCACACTGCACTTTCCAAAATCTTTCGCCAGCAAGCCGGCTCCAGCTGGGGTTGTGTGATGCTGTGAAAAAGAGCACGTACATTCAATTTTCCCCGCCCCCACACCGGCACTATCGAATGAGGTCCCGGCGCTTTGACGCCGATGGTTTTTCATTTGTGCAGGTAGTCCATGAACGCTTCGCAATGGGATGAACGGGCCCAGGATATCGGGCTGTTTTTTTTGCGGGTCAGCGGTGGTTTGTTTCTGCTGTGGGTGCACGGTTTGCCCAAGCTGCTTAACTACAACGCTCAACTGCAAGTCATCGAAGACCCTTTCCACCTGGGCGCGAATGTCACGCTGATGCTGGCGATTTTCGCCGAGGTGCTGTGCCCGCTGCTGATCATTGCCGGGGTGTTGGTGCGCCTGGCGTGCCTGCCGGTTTTGTCTGTGTTGTGGATCGCGCTGCTGGTTGTGCACCCGCAATGGAGCCTCGAGGAAGGGCAGTTCGGTTGGCTGCTGTTGATTCTGTTCACCAGCCTTTTTATCGCCGGGCCGGGACGGCTGGCGCTCAATGTCCGATTCGCCGGAGCTTTGCGTTATGCCTGAATCCAATCGTTTCGAGGAAGTCGTGACCCTGGTCATCAAGCACCGGGTCAAAGCCGGTTTTGAAGTGCCCTACGAAGCCTGGTTGCGCAACATCGTCAGCATCGCCGGGCAGCAGGAAGGGCACTTGGGGGTGGATGTGATGCGCGGCAAGAGCGCCGGCCTCGACATGTACACCTGCGTGCTGCGCTTTTGCTCCACCGACGCGATGCAGCACTGGCTCGATTCGCCACAACGGCTGGAACTGGTCAACGAAGCCACGCCGATGCTCGCCGATGGCGACCAGACCGAGGTCAACCCGGTCAAGGAATTCTGGTTCGCGCCGCAGGCTGAAACCGGTTCGCCGCCGCCGCGCTGGAAGCAGGCCGTGGTGACGTTGCTGGTGATTCTGCCGCACACCTTGCTGGTGCCGCTGATCTGGGGCCCGCTGTTGCGGCTTAACGCGTTCCTGTCCAATTACGTGGTCGCCACGTTCCTGATCACGCTGACCATCGTCGTTTCGGTGGTGTACCTGTTCATGCCGATGGCGACGCGTTTGTTCGCGCCTTGGCTGTCCCCCTCCACTCAGCCCAAGGAAACGCGATGAACGCCGACCTGATTTTGTTCAATGGCCAATTTCATACCGTTGACCGTGAAAACCCACGCGCCAGTGCCGTCGCCATCAGCGATGGCCGCTTCGTCGCGGTCGGCACTGACGCCGAAGCCATGGCCCTGCGCGGCTCCGGCACCCAGGTCATCGACCTCAAGGGCCGCTGCGTCATCCCCGGCCTTAACGACTCGCACTTGCACCTGATCCGTGGCGGTTTGAACTACAACCTCGAACTGCGCTGGGAAGGTGTGCCGTCGCTGGCCGACGCCCTGCGCATGCTCAAGGATCAGGCCGACCGCACGCCAACGCCGCAATGGGTGCGCGTGGTCGGTGGCTGGAACGAATTCCAGTTTGCTGAAAAGCGCATGCCGACCCTCGAGGAACTCAACCAGGCGGCGCCGGATACGCCGGTATTTGTCCTGCATCTATATGACCGCGCTCTGCTCAACCGCGCCGCGTTGCGCGTGGCCGGTTACACCCGCAACACGCCGAATCCGCCGGGTGGCGAGATTGTGCGCGATGCCAACGGTGAGCCGACCGGCATGCTGGTCGCGCGCCCGAACGCGATGATTTTGTACTCGACACTGGCCAAGGGGCCGAAGTTGCCGCTGGAGTATCAGGTCAACTCGACCCGCCAGTTCATGCGCGAACTCAACCGTCTCGGCCTGACCAGCGCCATCGATGCCGGCGGTGGTTTCCAGAATTATCCGGATGATTACCAGGTGATCGAGCAGTTGGCCAAGGACCAGCAACTGACCGTCCGCATCGCCTACAACCTGTTCACCCAGAAGCCGAAAGAAGAGCTGGCCGATTTCAAGAACTGGACCAGCAGCGTGACCCTGCATCAGGGCGATGATTTCCTGCGACACAACGGCGCCGGGGAAATGCTGGTGTTCTCGGCGGCGGATTTCGAGGACTTCCTCGAACCGCGTCCCGACCTGCCGCAAACCATGGAAGACGAGCTGGAACCGGTGGTCCGCCACCTCGTCGAGCAGCGCTGGCCGTTCCGTTTGCACGCCACCTACAACGAATCCATCAGCCGCATGCTCGACGTGTTCGAGAAGGTTAACCGCGACATCCCGTTCAATGGTTTGCCGTGGTTTTTCGATCACGCCGAAACCATCACGCCGCAGAACATCGAGCGGGTGAGGGCGCTGGGCGGTGGTATCGCGATTCAGGATCGCATGGCGTTTCAGGGCGAGTATTTCGTCGAGCGTTACGGCGCCAAGGCTGCCGAAGCGACGCCGCCGATCAAGCGCATGCTGGCCGAAGGTGTACCGGTTGGCGCGGGTACCGATGCGACGCGGGTGTCCAGCTACAACCCATGGACTTCGCTGTACTGGATGGTCAGCGGCCGCACCGTCGGTGGCCTGGAGCTGCACGCCGAGGGGCTGTCCCGGCAGACTGCGCTGGAGCTGTTCACCCACGGCAGCGCCTGGTTCTCTTCCGAGCAGGGCAAGAAAGGCATGATCAAAGTCGGCCAACTGGCTGACGTCGCAGCCCTGAGCGCGGACTTTTTCAGCGTCGACGAAGAAGCGATCAAGTGGATCGAGTCGGTGTTGACCGTGGTCGGCGGCAAGGTGGTGTACGCCGCCGGTGATTTCGAAAAACTCGGCCCGGCCAGTGTGCCGGTGCTGCCGGACTGGTCGCCGGTGGTCAAGGTGCCGGGTCACTGGCGCCCGACGTCGCCGATGCAGGCGCAGGTTCACCATTGCAGCGGGCCGTGCGGCGTGCATTCCCACAGTCATGAAAAGGCGCGGTTGTCGAACGCGCCGGTCAGCGATTTCGCCGGTTTCTGGGGCGCCTTCGGCTGCTCGTGCTTCGCGTTCTGACGATCAAAAAAAAGCGCCGACCCGCGTGTCGGCGCCTGACGTAATACCCATCCATCGAGGAGTTTCACATGAGCAACGTTCCGTACAAACGCCTGAACAAAGACGATGCCGTTGTCCTGTTGGTCGATCACCAGACCGGTCTGATTTCGCTGGTTCAGGATTTCTCGCCGAACGAATTCAAGAACAACGTGCTGGCCCTAGGCGACGTGGCCAAGTTCTTCAAACTGCCGACCATCCTCACCACCAGCTTCGAAAACGGCCCGAACGGCCCGATGGTGCCGGAATTGAAAGAGCAGTTCCCGGACGCGCCGTACATCCCGCGTCCAGGCCAGATCAACGCCTGGGACAACGAAGATTTCGTCAAGGCCGTCAAAGCCACCGGCCGCAAGCAACTGATCATCGCCGGTGTGGTGACTGACGTTTGCGTGACCTTCCCGACGCTGTCGGCGCTGGCCGAAGGGTTTGAAGTGTTTGTGGTGACCGATGCTTCGGGTACGTTCAACGAAACCGTGCAACAAGCTGCGTGGGCGCGTATGGCCGCCGCCGGTGCACAACTGGTGAACTGGTTCTCCGTCGCGTGCGAGCTGCAGGGCGACTGGCGCAACGACATGGAAGGCCTGGCGAATCTGCTGTCGCCGCGTATTCCCAACTACCGCAACCTGATGAACAGCTACTCGGTGTTGACTTCGAAATAACCTCCTTCAAGCAACATGCATAACCTGTGGGAGCGAGCCTGCTCGCGATGGCGGTGTTTCAGCCGACATCTATGTTGGATGTGCTGCCGCTATCGCGAGCAGGCTCGCTCCCACAGGGTTACCGTTTTTGCAGCCAACTCAAAAAACCACTTTTCTTGATCGGCACCGGTTTGGCCAGCAGCGCCAACCGACTGTTCTGCTGCCGTACCGCCTGCAACTTGTTCAACGCCCGACCCACCTCAACCCGCTGTTCCATGCAGCTGCGGGTCAGGGATTTGTCGATCCGGTAGATGATGCACGAGGTCAACGCGGTGAACGTGGCCTGCGATGGCGTATCGGTGAGGATGCTCTGTTCACCCATCACCTCGCTCGGCCCCATGCGCCCGGCTTCGGTTTGCCCGGCGCCGTCCGGTACTGTTGCGCTGACCACGCCTGTGGCGATGACCATCAGGCTGTCCGGCACTTCACCCAGTTCCAGCACCACCTGGCCTGCCGCGTACTGCTGCGCGACCATCGAATGGGCCATCCGGTCGCGTTCGTCTTCGCTCAGGGAACGGAAGACTTTCACCTCGTCCAGCAAGGACCGCGCGCGGGATGTCGGTTCGATCACGCCGTCGAGCTGTCGGGAAATACCCGCCGCTTCGAGGTGCCGATGGGCGAGGTCGAACAGTTGATTGCGCACTTCGCTTTTCTTGCCGAGTTCGGCGATAAACCCGCTGGCCACGTATTCGGACATGGTTTCGCCGGCCTCTTTCAGCACGGCTTTCGGCGCCGGGTTGAGCAGAAGACTGCTGCTGCCTTGCAGCGTGCGGTCCAGTGCCTCCAGCACCCGACGCGGACGGATGTGGTTGGGCACCTGGATGCTGATCGACACACCATGCATGTTGCCGGGGCGGCTCAGGTTGACGATCTTCGCTTTGGCCGCCACCGAGTTCGGCACCACCGCCGTACTGCCGGCGCTGGTCAGCAGGTGAGTGGCGCGCCAATCGATGTCGAGCACTTTGCCCTCGACGCCGTCGATCACGATCCAGTCATCCACCTGATACGGCTTGGTGGTGTTGAGCACGATCCCGGAAAACACATCGCTCAGGGTGCTTTGCAACGCCAGGCCGACGACGATTGCCACCACCCCGGACGTCGCCAGCAGACCTTTCACCGGCAACTCCAGCACGTAACCGGCTGCGGCGACGATGGCGATCAGAAACACCAGCGCGCCGATGACGTCCTGCAATAACCGCCCGCTGTGTCCGATGCGCCGCATCAGCAGCAGGCCGATGACTTCGGTGAGCACACGTGCGGCGTACAGCCACCAGAGAATCCCCAGAGCCGTCGCGCCCAGTTGCGCCACGCGGTCGTCTGCCAACAGCGGCGCCTGCAACGGGCTGACGCCGGCGTTGATGATGAGCGCGCTGAACATCACAAACAACGCGAGGCGCACACCGACCCGCGTGACGCGATGCTTGAACGGCGCTACGTGCCAGAGCACGGCGTCGATTACCAGCAACAGCGCACTCCAGGACAGCAGATGACCGTAGATGAGGGACATGGAAGAACTCCGGAAGACTGATTTTTTTGTAGGAGCCGGCTTGCCGGCGATGGCGATCTCAAACCCTGCATCGCTCTCACGGACGCCATCGCCAGCAAGCCGGCTCCTACAATTTGACCTGCGTAAACCCGATCCCCTGTAGTAGCCAGCTTGCTGGCGAAGGCGTACTTGAGGGCGCCTTCGCGAGCAAGCTTCGCTCCTACAGTTGAACTGTGTGAACCCGATCCCCTGTAGGAGCCAGGCTTGCCGGCGAAGGCGTATTTGAGGGCGCCTTCGCCGGCAAGCCTGGCTCCTACAGAAAAGCCCCTCGCACGATGACCGTGGGAGGGGCGAGGGGACTCAGTTCAGATGAGTCTTGAGTTCCAGCGCGGCCTGACGCACCGCCGCTTTCACTTCCGGAATCTGGCTCAGCGGATTGAGCAAGCCGAAGTCGTGAATCATCCCGTTGTAACGCACCGCCGTGACCGGCACACCGGCCGCATCGAGGTGGCGGGCATAGGCTTCGCCTTCGTCACGCAACACGTCGAACTCGGCGGTCTGCACCAGCGCTGCCGGCAAGCCTTTGAGCTGTTCGGCGCTGGCCTGTAACGGCGAGGCATGGATCTGCGCACGCTCGGCCTGGTCGGTGGTGTAGTTGTCCCAGAACCAATTCATCATGCCTTTGGTGAGGAAGTGGCCTTCGGCAAATTGCTGGTACGAGCCGGTGTCGAACTGTGCGTTGGTCACTGGCCACATCAACAGCTGGAAGCGCAGTGCCGGGGCTTTCTGTTCCTTGGCCATCAATGCCACGACCGCCGCCATGTTGCCGCCGACGCTGTTGCCGGCCACCGCGAGACGCTTGCCGTCGACGCCGATGTCCTTGCCATGCTCGGCCACCCAGCGGGTCGCGGCGTAGGCCTGGTTGATCGCGGTCGGGTAGTGCGCTTCCGGCGACGGCGTGTAATCGACATACACCGCGACGGCGCCGGAGCCGACCACCAGGTCATGAATCAAGCGTTGGTGAGTCGGGTAATCGCCCAGCACCCAGCCGCCACCGTGGAAGAACATGAACACCGGCAACTCACCTTTGACCTTGGCCGGGCGCACGATTTTCAGGTTGATGGTTTGACCATCGACCTTGATTGCACGATCGCTGACGTCCACACCCGACAGATCAACCTTGACCGAGTTTTGCGCACCGGTCAGCACCGCACGGGCGTCTTTCGGGCTCAACTGCTCAAGCGGTTTACCGCCACCGGCGGCGAGGGCTTCGAGGAAGGCTTGAGTGTTGTGTTCAACGCCTGGGCTGCCAGCGGCAAAGGCGTTGCCGACGGAGAGGGCGAGCAGGGATGCGGTCAGGGTTTTTTTGACGAGGTTCATGAGCAAATCCTTTTTAATTAATTAGAGATTGGTTACCTAAGGGGCAGGTTGCTGCTGCGCTGGGACTCAGGCCTCAGCAACACCGTGGACGCAGATTAATAGGGTGCTCGAAAGGGAAAAAGCGGCTATAAAGCGTTTAACTGTCAACCGGAAAGTGACAATGAACCCGTTCGAAGATATGCGTATTTTTTGCCAGGTCATGGACTCCGGCAGCTTCACCTCGGCCGCCGATCAATTGGGCCTGTCCAAGCAGTTCGTCAGCCGTCGCTTGATGCAGCTTGAAGAACGCCTGGGCGTACGCTTGCTCAACCGCTCCACGCGGCGCCTGGACGTCACGCCGCTGGGCCAGAGTTATTACGAGTCGGCGTTGCGCTTGCTCAGCGAAGTCGAGCAGGTGGAACAGGGCATCGCCGGCCAGACCACTGAACCGCGCGGCACCATTCGCGTGAGCGCGCCGTTGTCGTTTGCGGTGGCACATTTGGGGTGTTTGCTGCCGGTGTTCTTGCAGCGTTATCGCGATGTCACGGTGGAAGTGGATTTGAGCGACCGCCCGGTGGATCTGCTCAGCGAGGGTTACGACCTGGCGTTGCGCATCGGCATCCTTGAAGACTCGACGCTGATTGCCCGCCGCATCGCTACGATCCAGCGGGTGTATTGCGCCAGCCCGGCTTACCTGGCGGAGCGCGGAACGCCGGGTAAACCCGAGGACCTGCACACGCACGACTGCCTGCCGTATGGCCACGGCCGCCAGGTGCAATGGCGTTTTGAAGGGCAGGGCAAGCCGCTGGCGGTCAACGTGACCGGGCGGATGCGGGTCAACAACGGTGAGTTGCTCAGGGATGCGGCCATTGCCGGGATGGGGATCACGTACCTGCCGACCTTCATTGTCGGGGCGGCGTTGAAGGATGGGCGGCTGGTGCCGGTGCTGGATGAGTTTCGCCCGCAGCCGCTGACATTGTCGGCGGTGTACCCGCAGCATCGCCAGAGTTCGCGACCGGTGCAGGCGTTGATCGAGTTTTTGCGTGAGCGGCTGGATCAGACTGAGGGTGGACTCTAGGTCCACGCGACCCCTGTAGGAGTGAGCCTGCTCGCGAAAGCGGTGTGTCAGACATATTAATGTTGAATGACAGATTGCTATCGCGAGCAGGCTCACTCCCACACTGGATTTAGGGTGTTCTTGATATCAGTAGTGATCAGGACCTTTTGTCATCACCCGGCTCGCCACCGACGTGCACGCCGTGGTCGTCACCCGGTTCACCGCCGACATGAACGCCGTGGTCGTCACCGATTTCACCGGCGCGATGAACGCCGCGGTTGTGGCCGACTTCACCGGCATGATGAACGCCGTGGTCGTCACCGATTTCACCGGCATGATGAACGCCACGGTTGTGGCCGACTTCACCGGCGTGATGAACGCCGTGATCGTCTCCCGGTTCGGCATGGGTGCCGCTGCGACCGGATGAGGCGGTGTTACCGGAATGTCCCGAGCCATGGTCGTTGCCACTGTGACCGCTGCCGCTATTGCCGCCGCTGCCGTTTCCACCGTGACCGCTGCCGCTTCCGCCGTGGCCGCCGCCATTGCCGCCGCCACCGTTTCCGCCACCACCACCGCCGCCAGAGCCACCGCCGCCACCACCAGAGCCGCCACCACCCCCACCATCCTTGGCCTGAGCGCTCGATACGCCGGACAGGCTGTCCGGAATCAATACGGTAGACGCCGACAAAACCGCGCCAATAGCTACTGCCAGTAAAAGCTTGTTGATGTGCATGTCGTTCTCCGTCTTCTTATTCAGGTTGGAACGTTGATGAACAATGCAACTTGCTGCTCGATTCAGTGGGAGAACACTGCAACGTTCCGGTTTATTCAGTGGCAACGTCGATGAACGATGAACGGTACGAGTCGACCCTGTCCCGGGGTCAGTGAATGCTCGAGGCCAGTTCGAATATCGGGATGTACATCAGGATCACGATGACCCCGATCAACAGGCCGATGAAGGTCATGAGCAAGGGTTCGAACAAGCGTACGAACCATTCGATCCAGCGGCTGATTTCTTCGTCGTAGAAATCCGCGCTGCGTTCCATCATTTGTCCGAGGTTGCCGGACTGCTCGCCGGCACGCAGCAAGCGCAGGGACACCGGCGTCACGAGGTGATTGAGCTCCAGCGCCGTCGACAGCGATTGCCCCTCGCGCACCCGCTCGCAGGCCTGGTCCAGGCGCACGCGGGAGGCCGCGGTGAGCAGGCCACGGACCATGCCCATGGCGGTGACGAGGGGGATGCCGCCCTGCAGCAGAATCCCCAGCGAGCGATAGAAGCGCGCCAGTTCGTACATGAAGATGCGTTGATGGACTGCCGGGAGTTTTTCGATCACCCGGTCCACGCCCCGGCGAAAGGCTGGTTGGCGCTGGAGGAAGGCGAGGGCGACGACGACCGCCGCCAAGGTGCCGAAGAATTCGCCCTGGTGAGCATGCAGGAACATCCCGCTGTTCATCAGCACTTGTGACAGCCACGGCAGGTTATTACCCAGCCCTTCGAACACCAGGCTGAAGCGCGGCACCACGTAACCCATCAGAAACAGCACCACGCCACCTCCCACCACCAGCAACAGCATGGGGTAGATCGAAGCGCTGACGATCTTCTGTCGAACCTCGTCCATGCGCTGGCGATAGCTGACATAGCGGCCCAGCGCATCACCTACCGCGCCGGTCTTCTCGCTGGACTGCACCAGCGCCACATAGAGCGGTGGGAAAACCGCTGACAACTGACCCAACGCCTGGGAAAACGATTTGCCCTCATAAAGCAGGCGCACCAGTTCACTCAAGGTTTTGCGGGCCTGTGGCGCGGTTTCTTTTTCCGCCAGGCTTTCCAGCGCATCGATCAACGGCAGGCCGGCGTTGAGCAGGGTGGTCAGCTCCTGGCTGAACAGCACCAGGTTGAACGTCTCGCGCTTTTGCAGACGCAACGCCCGCCATTGCTTTTCGGCTTGCAGACTGACGACCCGCAGGCCCTGGTCTTCGACAATGCGTCGGGCTTCGCTGTCCCCTTGGGCCTCGACCGTCATCGAGACCACGCCAGCCTTGCCGACGGCCTTGAGATGAAAGCGCATGCTCGCCTCCCGTCACTGCCAACTGGTGATTTCGGCGTTTTCGCCTTCGCCGCCGGGTTGACCGTCCTTGCCCATGGACAACAGGTCGTATTCACCGTTTTCGCCGGGGTAGCGGTAGGTGTAATTGCGGCCCCACGGATCCTGCGGCAGCTTTTTCGCCAGGTAGGGGCCGGTCCAGCGGGTTTCATCACTGGGCGCGGTGACCAGCGCCTGCAAACCCTGTTCGGTCGACGGGTAATGGCCGACCTCCAGGCGGTACAAATCCAGCGCTTTGCCCAGGCCTTCGATTTGCGCCTTGGCCACCTTCACTTCGGAGCGGCCGAGTTGGGCGAAATACTTCGGCGCGACGATGCCGGCCAACAACCCCAGCACCACCAGCACCACCAACAGTTCGAGCAATGTGAACCCGCGCTGGGCTCGCGGTGAGCCGTTACGCGGGGCACAACACAGACGATGATTCATGATGACCTCACACAGTCGGCAGAAGGGTCGCCACAGAGGCTCATGCAATTGCCATGCTCACCCCCGGACATCCTGCCGCAACCCCTGAATTACTGGCCTTCGCGCTTACGGCACAGTGCTTGCGTATGGCTGGTTCACTACCGGTCATTGGGGCAATAGCCCCATTTTTCGGGGCCGGTCAGGGGAGACAGAATAATGAAAACACTCACCACTGGACTGCTCGGCTGCATGCTGCTGGCAGGCACAGCTCAGGCCGATGTATTCGTTTCCGTGGACAGCAAGGGCAGCTACGTTTTGTCCAATGTCCACCGCCCCGGCCGTACCTATGAACGGGTGATCCATGAGCCTGAATCGGCGCAGGTCAGCCTTGATCAACAGCCACAGATGATTGCCCGGCAACCCTATGCCGAGCTGGTTTCGGCGGCCGCCAAGGCCAATCAATTACCGGCGGCGCTGTTGCATGCGGTGATCCAGGCCGAGTCCCACTACGACTCCGGCGCGACCTCATCGAAGGGGGCTGGCGGGCTGATGCAATTGATGCCCGACACCGCCCGGGAAATGGGCGTGACCAACGTCTATGACCCCAAGGCCAACATTCAGGGCGGGGCCAAATACCTCAAGCGCCTGATGACCCTGTTTGACAACGACATCGCGCTCGCCGTGGCGGCCTACAACGCCGGGCCGCAAGCGGTGCTGAGCCGTGGCGGGGTGATCCCGCCGTTCGCCGAAACCCGCCGTTATGTGCCGAGCGTGTTGCGCCAATATCGCCGCTTGCAAGGCCTGGCCGTGGATGCGCCGCTGTGATGGGTGATGGCCCCACATGTGGGGCAACACATTCATCTGTAGGCGCCGGCTTGCCGGCGAAAGCATTTTCACAATCACCACCTGTCCACAAATCCGATCGCCGGCAAGCCGGCTCCTACAGGTGTGGGCGTCTTGGTGGAATCAGAGGGCAACCCGAATGGTGGGGATTGGGTGGGGAATATCCCCCGACTTATCAAGTCGTTTACGTAGCTAGCTGAAAAATAACAAAAAAAATTATGGCATGCGGATTGCTCCAAGGGATTTGTCGAGAATCATTCCCGTGAGTACCCAAAGCGAGGCCCGTGATCATGACCGGCATACCCCACGCTCATCATTTGGTTAACTTGCTGCTGCTTGTTGCACCCCTGTTTGGCATCGAGTTGGCCGAAGCCGCCGTGCGTTGTGAACGAAATCTGGTGGCGAACGTCGTGGCGCTGGATCAACCGCTCATGTTCAACCGCCTCGGCGCACAAAACGCCAACGGCATGATGTTCGCCCTGCGTCGTGATGTGGTCGACGATCACAATGTGTCCCTGGCCTACGGTGGCGCAGCGGTGCCGGGCAAGGTTTCGCTGCGGCCCGACAAGCGTCCGCGTCCATTGGTGTTGCGCGTTGCCGCCGGTGACTGCCTGACCATCAACCTGCAGAACCTGCTGGCCTATCAGGCCAACCCTGGCAGCCACGACAGCGGCGAGGAAGAAGAGGGGGAGATCGAGGGTGAGGTAGAAATCGGCAACGCGGAGCAGTTCAAGGTTGATGAGCAGGTCACCGACCGCCACGTCGGCTTTCAGGTCAACGGTCTGCAGGCGGTCAACAGCATTGACGACATTTCGGCCTACACCGGACGCAACCCCAATACGCTGGTCGCCCCCGGCGCGACCCGTTCCTACACCTTGTACGCCGAGCGTGAAGGAGCGTTCGCCGCCAGCAGCCGCGGTGCAACGTTCGGTGGTGAAGGCGATGCGGGCAACGTCGCCAATGGCCTGTTCGGCGAAGTGGTGGTGGTGCCCAAGGGCGGCCGCACCTATCGCAACACCGTGACCGAAGAAGAAATGCGCCTCGCCAGCACCGGGCGCACGCCGGCCGGTCAACCGATTGTCGATTACCAGGCACGCTACCCGCAGCGTGAACCGTGGATTCGTGAAGGCAAGGCCGGCACGCCGATCATCAACATGGTCGACGGCAACGAAATCATCTCCAGCGAGAGCGATGCGATCGTCATGGGCAGCTACGCCGACGGCAGCTTCCCACCGTCGACCTATCCGCTGGAAGCCATCGGCAAACGCAACCCGGCGCTGCCTAACCGGCTGGAACCGTTCCGCGATTTCGCCTCGCAATTCCAGGATGAAACCGCCGCGACCCAGGCATTCCCCGCGTACTGGGAAGACCCGGTCATGGGCCACGTGCTGGAGCCGACCCGCGATTCGTTCATGATCAACTACGGCTCCGGCGGCATGGGCGCCGAAGTGGTGGCCAACCGGTTAGGCGTCGGGCCGATGCACGATTGCCTGTCTTGTGCCTATGAAGAATTCTTCCTCAGTTCGCACACCGTCGGCGACGTGGCGATGCTGGTGGACGTGCCGGCCAACGCCGGTCTGGAAAGCATCCGGCCGGGCGAAACACCGCGCGCCGATCAGGTCGGGGTCAAGGCGACGATGGCGCTGTATCCGTCCGAGCCGTCCAACGTCAACCACAGCTACATCGGTGATTTCGTCAAATTCCGCAATACCCACAACGGCCACGAACAACACATCTTCCACCTGCACGGGCACCAGTGGCTGTTCAATCCCAACGACGACAACTCTGACTATGTCGACGCCCAAGGCATCGGGCCGGGCGCCGGCTACACCTATGAAATCGCCAACGGCGGGTCGGGCAACCGCAATCGCGTCGCCGGTGATGCGATCTATCACTGCCACTTCTATCCGCACTTCGCCCAAGGCATGTGGAGCATGTGGCGGGTGCATGACGTGTTTGAAGAAGGCACCCGACTCGAGGTGTCCCAGCAGGGCGCCGACGGTTATCACAGCGAACCTTATGCACTGCGCAGCGGCAAACCGGCCGCTGGCGCCCGGGCCTTGCCCGATGGCGAGATCATTGCCGGCACGCCGATTCCAGCGGTCGTGCCGCTACCGGGCAAAGCCATGGCGCCGATGCCGGGCAAGGTCGTGGTCGTGCCGAAAGTCGGCGAGACCCTGGTGGCTGGCAATGATGAAGATGGCGACGGTGAGCATAGCGGTGGCGCCCAGGCCATTGGCTCCCTGGCGCTGGTTGATCGCAGCTACGCCAACCGCAATACCGACGGCAGCCTGAAAAACCCTGGTTATCCGTTCTGGATCGGCGGCATGGAAAGTTCGGTCGGCCAACGTCCACCAACCCCACCGCTGGACATGCTCGACGCCGCCAAGGCCTATGCCTTGAAAACCAGCGGCAATGCCTTGTGGGCCAACCTCGATCCGGCGCAGTCCGGTGGCTGGGACGGCGGTTTGGGACGCCATTCCCTGGACGGTTTCTCTGCCGGTGGCGAGGCGAACACCGTGACTACCTCGCTGGATTTCTCCAAGGAAGTGACCCGCGCCAAAGCGCTTTACCTGCCGGAAGAGGGCACTGAAGTCGAACAGGCGGCCATGGCCTTCCACGCGAAAAAAGACCACCCGAGCTTCGCCGTGCTGCCCGGCAATCAAATCGTCGCACGCGCCTTCCGCACTAACGGCGCGCTGCCAGTCGCCGGTGCGCCTTTCTACGAACCGTGCATGGACGACCGGCAAAAACGCCTGACCAGCAGCGCCGGCATGGGCGAGTTTTTCAGCGGCGAACGGCTCGACGGCATGTCCTTCAGCGGGGCCTCGACGTTCACGGCTGACCGGCCACGGGTCTACAAAGCGGCGAACATCCAGTTCGACGCGGTCTACAACAAGGTCGGCTACCACTTCCCGCAAGCGCGCATTCTGGCCCTGTGGGAAGACGCCTGGCCGGTGATCACCAAGCAGCGTCCGCCAGAGCCTTTGGTGATGCGCATGAACACCCTCGACTGCGTGCAATACCAGCAAACCAACCTGGTGCCGGCCACCTATGAAATGGACGACTATCAGGTGCGCACGCCGACTGACGTGATCGGCCAGCACATTCATTTGCCGAAATGGGACCTGACGGCGGCGGACGGTTCAGCCAACGGCTGGAACTACGAAGACGGCGTACTTTCCCCCGGTGCGGTGCAAGAACGCATCCACGCCATCCGCGAGTTCAACCAATGCCAGGGCACCGACCCGCGTGACGGCACACCGGCCTGCCCGAAAGCTAAAAACCACCCGTACTTCGGCCAGTTTGGCCGGGCCGACTGGGTCGGGGCGCGCACCGCGATGCAGCGCTGGTTTGCCGACCCGGTGGTGAACAGCAAAGGCGTCGACCGTGGCCTGGGGACCATTTTCACCCACGATCACCTCGGGCCATCGACTCACCAGCAGATTGGTCTGTACGCCACCGTGCTGGCTGAACCGGCCGGTTCCACCTGGTTCCACGCCGAAACCGGCGAGCCGTTGTACAGCGGCGCGCGCCAGGATGGCGGGCCGACTTCGTGGCAAGCCGTGGTGTCCACCGGCGACCTGGACGGCGACGGCAAGAACGACAGCTTCCGTGAATTCTTCCTCGAATACAGCGACTTCCAGCATGCCTATGAAGCCGGTGTGTACGTAGGCGCGGGTCCCAATGGTGTGCCGAATCCACAAGCGTTCCCGGCCACCGCGGACAGTTTCCGCTACGCGATCAATCCGCCAGTGCGCAACAACGCCAGCACCCTGTTGGACGGCATTCTCGAAGTGCAGGGCGGTATGGTCCCCGGTTGCCCGAGCCGGCCGTGCCCGCAAGCGATCTCGGTCGATGACCCCGGCATGTTCGTGGTCAACTACCGCAACGAACCGCTGGCCCTGCGGGTATACGACCCCTACAAGATCGGTCCTGACGGCAAGCGCGGCATGCAGGCCTACGGCCTCGGCGGCGATCTGGCGTACGCCATGCAAAGCCGCACCGACCGTGCGATCCCGGCGATGAACCAGGCGCCGAACCTGATCACCGCCGCCACCGGCCCGACTGGCGGCACCACCTTGTTCCCGCCGCACATCAACCGTGGCGGCGCTGAACCGGGTGATCCGTTCACGCCGATGCTGCGCACCTACACCGGTGACAACGTGCGGCTGCGGGTGCATGCCGGCGGTCACGAAGAAGAGCACAACGTGACCCTGCACGGCGTGAAGTGGCTGCAAAGCGGTTCCGGTTACGGCAACAGCTCCAACTCGGGTTGGCGCTCGTCGCAAATGATCGGGATCTCCGAGCAGATGGGCTTCATTGCGCCGGTCTCGATGCTGTCCAGTTCGGCGGCGACCACGGGTGATTACCTGTACTCGATGGACGCCTCTCTCGAAGGTTACTGGAGCGGGATCTGGGGCGTGATGCGTAACTACACGGCCCAGCGCAGCGATCTGTTCGCGCTGCCGAACAATCCGAAACCGGCGGGGATGCGCAACACCGTGGCATTCGACGGAACCTGCCCACGGATCAGCGCCAACCCGAACGGCATCGGCACCCGGCCGACCGTGCAACGCAACTATGAAGTGGTCGCGGCACTGGCCAACGACATTCTCGGCAATCCGCTGAACCTGGCCCTCGGCGATCCGGAGGGCATCGGCCAGCATGTCGGCGGGCCGTTGAATCCGGCGGGCGGCACCCTGGTGTACAACTCGCGGGTGGTCAATATTCCGCAGGTCACCGTGACTGATCCGGAGGATGGCGAAACCATCACCATCGGCGGGCAAAGCGGTCCGCTGCATGACCCGACCGCGATCATTTACGTGCGCAAGTCTGACCTCGATACGGTCACCGGCAAGCTCAAGCCCGGTGTGCCTGTCGAACCGCTGGTGCTGCGCGCAACGGCGGGGGACTGCATTAATATCACCCTGGAAAACCGTCTGCCCATGGTCATGCCGGACTTGACCCAGACGGCGGTGATGCAAGGCATCGTCAAACGTGATCGCAACAGCGGACAGGGCTCGACCACCTTCAGCAACAACCTGATGCGGCCGTCCAGCCACGTGGGTCTGCACACGCAATTGCTGGCGTACGACATCACCAAATCCGACGGCACCAACGTCGGTGCCAACCCGATCCAGACCGTGCCACCGCGGGTTGGCAACAGCGGCGCCTACCCGACCCGTACTTATCAGTACTACGCCGGGCACCTGGAGCGCGAAGGCAAACCGATCACTCAACTGGGCCGCAACGTCGACAACATCAACGCCACGGCCGTGGAGTTCGGCGGGTTGAATTTCACCCCGGCGGACGTAATCAAGCAACCGCAGAAAGGCCTGGGTGGCGCGATGAGCATCCTGCCGGTCGGCGCTACCTGGGTGGACGACGCGCGCAAAGTCACGGCGACGGTCACCGCACCGGGGCAGACCCCTTACCGCGACTTTGCGATGGTCTGGCAGAAAGCCTTGAACATTCGCTGGGCCAATGGCCGGCCGGTGGAAGGCATCGCTGCCGAAGGCTTCGGTGTGCCGACCGATCCGCAGGACAACTCGAGCATGGCCATCAACTACAGGTCCGAGCCGATATGGTTCCGCTTCGGCCTGGCGCCGGATGCGCCGTTCGGTCACGCCGACGGCGCGGGTTACGGCGACGTGCCCAACGCGCACATGGCGTACAGCAATGCGCTGGTGGGCGGCGATCCGCAGACGCCGGTGCTGTATGTGAAACCGGGGCAACCGTTCCGCACGCACATCCTGATGCCATCCGGGGGTAGCCGCGGCACGACGTTCCAGCTGGACGGTCACGTCTGGTCGGTCAACCCGTTCCAGTCGGAGAAGAGCGACACCGGCGGTTATCCGATGAGCACGCCTGGCGTGGGTTCGGTGCGGTTCGGGTTCAACCCGATGTCGATGTACATCGGCGCCCACGAAAGCATCCTGCCGGCGGCGCATTTCAGCTTCATGCATCCGAGCGCCGGGGGCAGCAACGCGATACCGGGCGACTACCTGTTCCGCGATTACGGCGCCTACGGCAATACCGCCGGGCTCTGGGGCTTGTTGCGAGTGACCAACGAACCTGAACCGGCACCGTAGACGTTGTGCGACACCAGCCCTGTAGGAGCGAAGCTTGCTCGCGAAGGGGACACCTCGGTTGTAGGTGGTATGGCGGATGACGCCTTCGCGGGCAAGCCTCGCTCCTACAAGGGATCGGGTTTGCAGGGTTCGAAGTGTAGGAGCTGGCTTGCCAGCGATGGCGGCCGTGGGATTGATGCAAGGCGTAAGGGCCTCATCGCCAGCAAGCTGGCTCCTACAAGGGATCGGGTTCGCACAGGGCAAATTGTAGGAGCTGGCTTGCCAGCGATGGCGGCCGTGGATTGATGCAAGGCGTAAGGGCCTCATCGCCAGCAAGCTGGCTCCTACAAGGGATCGGGTTTGCAGGGTTCGAAGTGTAGGAGCTGGCTTGCCAGCGATGGCGGCCGCAAGACAGGCGCAGATCTGTAAGGGGAGAAGGTGACATGAACAGGACCACTGCAATTGCGGGTTGTGCGCTGGTTGTCGGGCTTGCGCTGATCTGGCTGGGCGTCTGGCGCACGACTCCGCCCGACATGCTCAGCGAGATAGCGCTACCGGACACCTGGAGCGGTCAGACGCTGGAGCGTGACGGCGTGTCCGTAACCCTGCAAATGCAGCCATTGGCCGAGGACGGTGTGCTGCGCGAAGGCGAGTTTGCCGACGTGCTCTTCCGGGTCAGTGACAGCGCTTCGGGGCAACCCCTTTCCGGCGTCAATCCCGGTGCCTGGCTGGACCCGGAAACCGTTGCCGCCGACCTGGCCCAGGGCCGTGACCGGAGCTGTAAATCCCGGGCCGGGGTGTTCCTGAAATCGAGCATCGGCGCACGGCCGCTGCTCGACCTGAACAGCTATTTCCTGCTGGTGATGAACCGTGATGCCAGCGTCTCCGTGGTCGACCCGTCGGTCTCGGTGGGCGGCATCACCAGCACCATGGCCCGCATCGACCTCAAGCGGCCGCCAATGGATTGGGTCACACCGAAGGACAACAAACGCGTATTCATCTCCATGCCCACCGCCGGCGAAGTGGCGGTGATCGACAGCGAACAATTCAAGTTGATCGCCTCGGTGGCCGCCGGCACCCACCCGGTGCGCGTAGCGTTGCAACCGGACGAGCGCCTGCTGTGGGTCGGCAACAATGCGCCGAAGGCCGAAGCGTCCGGGGTCACCGTGATCGACAGCCAAAGCCTGAAGCCGCTCAAACACCTGGTCACCGGCGCCGGGCATCACGAAATCGCCTTCAGCAAGGACAGCCGGTTTGCCTTCGTCACCAACCGCGACGACGGCACGCTGAGCATCATCGACATCGCCAGCCTGACCCTCAGCAAGCAACTCAAGACCGGCTCGCACCCTTTGTCGGTGGCGTACTCGCCGCTGTCCCAGGCGGTGTATGTCGCCGACGGCAAGGACGGCACCGTGACCGTGGTCGATACCGCCAGCCTTGACGTGCGCCGGGTGATCAAGATGAAACAGGGCCTGGGCCCGATGGGCTTCAGCGCCGACGGACGATTTGGCATCGTCCTCAACACCCTGGAAAACCAGGTGGCCGTGATCGATACCGCCACCGATTCGCTGGTCCATGAACTGGACGTGTCCGCCGAACCTTATCAACTGGTGTTCACCAAGGCTTACGCCTATGTGCGCGGACTGGCGTCGCCCAAGGTGACGATGATCAACCTGTTGTCGCTCGGTGAAGGTCGCCAGCCGATCAGCCAGGGTTTCGAAGCCGGGCCCCAGGCGCCACGGCTGGCCGGTGATTTGCCGCTGGCGTCGAGCCTTGCGGTATCGCGGGACGACAACGCGGTGTTCGTGGTCAACCCGGTGGACAACACCACCTATTTCTACGCCGAAGGCATGAACGCCCCGATGTCCGGTTACCCCAATCGCGGGCAAGTGGCGCGGGCGGCGATGGTCATCGACCGCAGCCTGCGCGAAGTCGAGCCGGGGCTGTACAGCGCGCGGGTCAAACTGCCGCCGGCAGGGCGTTTCGACGTGGCGTTCCTGCTCAACCAGCCGAACATCATCCATTGCTTCACGACGCTGGTTGAACCGGATACCCGCCTCAGCCGACACCCCGGCGTACCGAAAGTCGAATTCCTGCTCGACAACGCCACCGCCGCCCTCGGCAGCCCGTACACCGTGCGCTTTCGCATCGTTGAGGGCCAACAGAAAGCCCAGCGCAGCGGCGTGAAAGACGTGCAGGTGCGCTACTTCCGCGCCCCGACTTCGCGGGCCCGGGAAGTCGCGGCCCTTGAGGTCGGCAACGGAATCTACGAAGCCCCAGTGACGCTCGACCAGAACGGCGCCTGGTACCTGCACGTGCGTGCGGCGTCCCTCGGCGCGAATTTCGATGACAAGACCTTTGCCAGCGTTCGGGTCCTGCCCGGCGATGCCCGTTGAAGAGGAAACTGACATGAATCGATTCGCACACCGTGGACTGCTGACGTTCTGCCTGTTGACCGTCGGCGTGGGGCAAGCCCTGGCGCACTCGGCGGATGAACACGCCGGGCATGACATGCCGGCCAAAGGCGCCCGTTCGGAAAGCGCCCAGGTCAAGTTCGCCGACGTCGCGCTGGTGGACCAGAACGGCAAGCCGGTGCGTCTGGAGAAGGATCTGGTGACCAACAAAATCGTGGTCATGAGCTTCATTTACACCAGTTGCACCACGGTGTGCCCGGTGGTGTCTTCGATCATGGGCAAAGTGCAGAAACAGCTGGGCGCGCGGGTGGGCACCGAGGTGCAACTGGTATCGATCAGCATCGACCCGCAGCGCGATGACGCCAAACGCCTGAACGCCTACGCCCGCAGCTTCCAGAACGGTCCGGGCTGGAGCTGGCTGACCGGCAGTGCGCAATCGATCGACGCCACGCTCAAAGGCCTCGGCACGTTCAGCGGCGACTTCAAGAACCACCAGCCGCTGATCCTCGTCGGCGACGGCAACAGCCGCCACTGGACGCGCTATTACGGCTTCACCGACCCGACCGTACTGACCCGTGAGGTGGAGAAACTCAGCGGCCAGCGCAACAGCCACGCCAAACACACCGCCATTGCCATGGAGCAGCAACCATGAGAGTCATCGACTGGGTTGCGTTGAGCCTGTGCTTCTGGATATTCAGCTCGTTGGCCTTCGCTCACGAAGGGCACGAAGAACCCGCTCCCGTCGTGGCCAGCGCGCAACCGGCGAGCGGCACGCGCGATGCGAAAACCTGGTTCACCGATACGCCGTTGCAGGACCAGAACGGCGAGACCCTGCGTTTCTACAGCGACGCGCTGCATAACCGCGTGGTGCTGCTGAACGTGATTTTCACCAGTTGCACGGATGCCTGCCCGCTGATCACTCGCAAGCTCAAGGAAGTGCGTGAGTTGCTGGGCGATAAAGCAGACGGGATTACCTTTATCTCCCTTACCAGTGATCCGCTGCGGGATACCCCGGCGGTACTCAAGGCTTACACCTTGAAGCAGGGCGTCAATGGCCCCCACTGGCTTTTTCTCACTGGCGACAAGGCGCAAATGGATCTGGTGCTGGGGCGCATCGGCCAGATCGTGCCGACTCCCGAGCAACATTCAACGCAACTGATTGTGGGTGACGTGGCCAACAAACGCTGGAGCAAAATCCGCCCCGATGCCCCGGCCGCCGCCATTGCCCAGCGCTTGCAATTGCTGACAATGCCCGTGGCCGGTCACTGAGCCCGCGCCATGAAAATCTCCCTGATCCTCGGCCTGTTCCTGATCGGCAATCTTCATTGCGCTGCCGATACGTTGCCCTTGAACCCTGACGAAAGTGCCGGCAAACGGCTGTACCGCGAGGGTGTGTCGGGCAGTGGTGAACCGATCATGGCGCGTATCGGGGCGACGGGCATGTTGCTGCCGGCCACCAGCCTGCCGTGCGCCAACTGCCACGGCGCCGATGGCCTGGGCCGGCCCGAGGGCGGGGTGCGTCCACCTGATCTGAGCTGGTCGCGGCTGACCAGCACCTATGGCCAACGGCACGTCAATGGCCGCAACTACCCGGCGTACACCGACGGCACCCTGGCGCGGGCGATTCAGGAGGGGCGCGATTCCGCCAACAATCGCCTCGACCCGGCGATGCCGCGGTTCGTGCTATCGATGAAGGATCAGCGCAACCTCACGGCCTACCTCAAACGCCTCGCTGATGAGCGCGACCCCGGCCTGACGCCTGACAGCCTGCACCTGGGCACGTTGTTGCCGAGTCAGGGGCCGTTGGCGGAAGAGGGCGCGACGGTGGCGGCAGTACTCAAAGGCAGCGTGGCGCGAATCAACAAGGCGGGGGGGATTCATGGCCGGCAGGTGCGCCTGACGATCCTCGACCCGGGGCCGGACCCTGTCAGTGCCGGGCGGGCGCTGGATCAGTTGATCTATCAGGAGCAGGTGTTTGCCCTGATCGCGCCACTGGCGCCGGCACTCGACACGCAACTGGTTTCGCGTCTGGAGCAGGCGGGCATTCCGTTGATCGGTCCGCTCTCATTGCAGGGGTCGGCGCAGAGCAGTCGACAGATTTTTGAACCGATGCCCGGGGTGCGCGAGCAACTGATCGCCCTGGCCGATTACGCCACCGGGAGTTTGCGCGTGCTCCAGGGCCCGACGCTGATTACCTACACGGAGGATCCCGGTCAACGACTGGCGGCTCATACCCTGCGTCAGTATCTGCAAGATCACGCCTGGCAAAATGTCAGCCTGCAGGTCTACGACCCGGTAAAGGATCAACTGCCGCTGGGTTCGCGCTCATTGTTTTACCTGGGCTGCGGTAGCGATTTCAGCCTGCTCGCCGAAAGGTTGCAGAGGGCGGGGCAGGTTCCTTACCTGTTCGCCATGGCGAATCAGGTGGCGGGTGACCTTTTGCGAGTGCCCAGTGGTTTTTCCCGGCGGTTGTTCTTGTCCTATCCGTTCGTGCCCAGCGACTGGACCCTGGCCGGGCGCCTGGCCCTGATCCAGTTGCGCGAACAGCAGGGGCTCGGTGGCCAGCATGCGGTACTGCAAGTCGGCGCGTTCAGTTCGATGCTGCTGCTCAGCGAAGGCATGAAGCAGGCCGGACGCGATGCCAGCCGAGAGAAGCTGATCTATGCGCTGGAAGGCCTGCATGACTTCGACACCGGTCTGACCCCGCGCCTCAGCTTCGGGCCGGGCCAGCGGCTGGGTTTGAGCGGCGCGCATATCGTCACCGTGGATTTGCCCGACCAGCGCTTCTACCTGGTCGCCCCTTACAAGCCCATTACCGCGAAACCCTGACCGGAGGCCTCGATCATGACGCTCAAGACTCTGTTGATCCTGCTGACGCTGTGGCTGCCCGTGGCGTTCGGCAGCAATGGGCCGGTCGCCGCGCGGGTCAATGGCGAGGAGATTTCCCAGTTCCGCCTCGAACGCTATTTTGCCGAGTACCTGGAGGACCAGGGCCGGGCGCTTGGCAGCATTCGTAATCCCAAGGCGTACAAGCAACTTCGGCAAAAGGCGCTGGACGCATTGATCGACCGCGAGTTGCTGTGGCAGGAAGCGGTCAAGCGTGGGGTGGTGATCAGCGATGCCACCGTGCAACGCCAGGTTGAACAGACCCGGCAGGCCATTGGCGGTGCCGAGAAATTCGCTCGGCGCCTGGAAGACGCGGGTTTCGACGAGGCCGGTTTTGTCGAATACACCCGCCGTGAACTCGCGGCTCAGCAGGTGTTTGCCGAGCTGACCAGCGTCGAGGGGCCGGACGAAAAACAGGTCCGCACGTTCTATGAAGAGCACCGCGCGCAGATGAGCCAGCCCGAAGCGGTGCAGGCGCGGCACATCCTGATCAAGGTTGCTCAGGACGCCGATGCCGCCACAGTCGAAGCGGCGCGGCTACGCTTGGTGCACATGCAGGCGACAATCCGCCAGGGCGCGGACTTCGCCAGCGTGGCCCGGACGGGGTCCGAAGATGCCTCGGCGAGCGAGGGCGGAGATCTGGGCTATTTTCCACGTGGACGCATGCTGCCAGCGTTTGAAGCGGCGGCCTTTGCCCTGGCACCGGGCGCAGTGAGTGAGCCGGTTCGCACGGCACTGGGCTGGCACTTGATCCAGGTGCAGAACCACAGGGAGGTGACCGATGTCACAGAGTTGCAAGGGCTTGAGATGGTCAGGGCGTACCTCGACCGACAGCGACAGACTCAGGTTCGCCAGCAGGTTTTGGCGCAACTGCGATCGCGTAATCGAATCGAACGAATTGACGATGAATGAAGGTTCCCCCCCCAATAGTGGGGAAAAGCTTCAGGGCAATTCCGTGTGCGCCCCCGCCTTTGGGGGGCGGTGTATTTGGGCGGAAAGGCTTTTTTATGAAAATCAAACACATGCAGTGGTGAAACACCCGGCACCCAGCCTGGCATGAAGTGTGCGTTAGCCTCGGTAAGGCGAGCACTCTGCCAGGTACGGAACTCGGGCCTGCGGTTTCAAGGAGTCCACCTTGTTAAACAAAGTACTGGTTGTCGATGACGAACAGCTTCTTGCACAAAACCTCAAGGATTACCTTGAGGCGCAGGCACTGGACGTCCGGGTTGCACATGACGGTGCGGCGGCTATCGGCGAAGCCGAGCAGTTTGCACCCGATGTGATGGTGTTCGATTACCGCTTGCCCGATATGGAAGGCTTTGAGGTGCTCGATGCCATCCGCCGGAACAGGAACTGTCATTTTGTGCTGATTACCGGGCACCCGACCGCTGAAGTCTGTGAGCGGGCCCGGCAGGTGGGAGTCAGCCATATCCTGTTCAAACCGTTTCCAATGGCGGAACTGGCCCGTGCAGTCTGTGACCTTCTGGGGATGGAGCGCGAACCCAAAGCAGGCGCGCGCACATCCGAGGGGTTTGTCGAACGACGCCAGAGCAGGACCGAGAGTTTCCCGCTGCAGTTGTACGACGGCAGTTGGGTGCTGGCGGATCGTCGACGCAATCCCTCGACGTCCAAGGCACCAGACGACGAACAATTGCTCACCGGGGAGTAGTGGCGCGACCAGCCGTTGCGGTAACCGCCGTAATTGCTCGCCGCGTCGACAGGGCTCAAAGCCCCCGGCGTTGGAGAGCAAGCCATGGACCGTCTATCCCTTGCCGTCGAACCGGCGCAGTTGGAATCCGTACCGTCGCGCTTTTCCAGTGAGCAATTGGCCCAGGCACGATCACTGGCCGCCAGTTCCGGCGAGCGGATGCTAGAAGCCCTCGGGGTGTTGTGCGAACTGGCCCCCATGCCTTTCATCCAGTGCCTCGGCGCCACCCTGCATTATCCGGTGCTCGACACCGACAACCTGTTCAAGTCCACTCCCGTATTCGACAGGGTCACCCTGGCCCAATGCCTCAAGCGCGAATTCATCCTGCTGCGCCACGACGAGGAGATCATCGGCGTGTTCGCCGACCCGTTCGACACGTCGCGCCTGGCCTGGATCGATGACTGCCTGCACGGTGCGCCCCTGTATCTGGTGCATGCCGACGACCTGAAAGCCTATCTGGCACGTCACGAAGAGAGCTTCCACGCGGTGGAGTCGCTCAACGCCCAGGCCGACGCCAACATCGAAACCGACACCCTGCAAAGCCTGTCCCTGACCAGCATCAGCGAAGACGCCAGCGTCGTCGTCAAACTGGTCAACTCGACCCTGTACGACGCCTTGAAAATGCACGCCAGCGATATCCATTTGGGTACCACCGGCAGCGGCCTGGTGATCAAGTACCGCATCGATGGTGTGCTCAACAACATCAGCAAGATCCAGGGCAGCGAGTTCGCCGAGCAGGTGATTTCCAGGGTCAAGGTCATGGCCGAACTGGACATCGGCGAGAAGCGCGTGCCTCAGGACGGTCGCTTCAAGATCGGCATCAGTGGCCGGCAGATCGACTTCCGGGTCTCGATCATGCCGAGCATCTTCGGTGAAGACGCGGTGCTGCGGGTGCTCGACAAACAGGACCTGGCGGACAAGGTCTGCGGTGTGCAGTTGCAGGCCCTGGGCTTTGAAGACGAAACCTTGCGCCAACTGCGCAGGCTGGCCGCCGAACCCTACGGCATGGTGCTGGTGACCGGCCCCACCGGCAGCGGCAAGACCACCACGCTGTACGCGATGATCACCGAGATCAACCACGGCGTGGACAAGATCATCACCATTGAAGACCCGGTGGAATATCAGTTGCCGGGCGTGCTGCAAATCCCTGTGAATGAAAAGAAAGGCCTGACCTTCGCTCGTGGCTTGCGCTCGATCCTGCGTCATGACCCGGACAAGATCATGGTCGGTGAAATCCGTGACCCCGACACCGCGCAAATCGCCGTGCAATCGGCGCTCACCGGCCACCTGGTGTTCACCACGATCCACGCCAACAACGTGTTCGATGTCATCGGCCGGTTCACCCAGATGGAAATCGATCCCTACAGCCTCGTCTCGGCGCTCAATGCCGTGCTGGCGCAGCGCTTGATCCGCCTGGTTTGCACCAGTTGCAGCGCGCCGTGCACCCCGACCGATGACGAATTGCTCGCTTCGGGTCTCGACCCCCACAACGTCGATCACTTCCACTTCGTTCATGGCAAGGGCTGCGGGCATTGCCGGGGCACCGGTTATCGCGGGCGCACGGCGATCGCCGAGCTGCTGCACCTGGACGACGAGTTGCGGCAGATGATCGTCGAGCGCCAACCGATTTCGAAAATCAAAACCCATGCGTGCAAACGTGGCTTGCGCTTGCTGCGCGAGTCGGCGCTGGAACTGGTTCAGGAAGGGCGCACCACGCTCGAGGAGATCAATCGTGTCACTTTTGTCTCGTGATCGTTTTATCGCCGTGCTCGGCGCCAGTGGGGTCGGCCTCGGCCAGCGCCGTGGCAGCGAAACCCTGTGGCTGGGCAGCGTCGGTTTTATCGACGAAGGCTTCCACGCCTGGGCGGTGGCGCTGGACACCCTCGATCATCTGCTGGCCGATCACACCCACGCTGGTGCCGAGTTGAGCGTGGTGATTTCCGGGCACTTCAGCCGTTTCTGTCTGGTGCCCTGGAGCGAACAGATCAGCAGCCCTGACGAATTGCTCGGGTTTGCCCGGCTTTGCTTTGAAGACCTTTATGGTGTGCCAACGCAACCCTGGAGCCTGGTGCTCTCGCCGGAACCGGCCGGCTACGACCGGGTCGCCAGCGCACTGCCGCAGGATTTGCTGACGCGTCTGCGCACCCTGGTCAGCGCCCGGGGCCTGCGCCTGCGTTCGGTGCAGCCGTACCTGATGACGGCGTTCAACCACTTCGATAAAAGCCTCGATACCGGCGACTTCCTGTTCGTGGTCGCCGAGCCGGTACGCAGCGTATTGCTGCTGGCCCGGGAAGGCCGCTGGGCCTCGGTGCGTTCGGTGGGCACCGGCGACAGCGACGCCGCACTGACCGCGTTGATCGGTCGTGAAAGCCAATTGCAGGCCTCCACCAGCGAGCGGCCACTGAACGTTTACCTGCATGCGCCCGCGCGTATCGATGTGCAACCCGACATTCCCGGCGTGCACTTGCGCACCCTTGAAGAAGACCGGACAACCGTACGCGATGGCTTGTACGTCATGTCCCGGGCGGTGGCCTGACATGCGCGCCCTGATGCTCGACTTTCAGCCGCGCCGCCGCTCGGGCCCCCTGGGCTGGAGCCTGCTGGCCGTGGGCGTGGTGTTGAGCCTGATTTGCGTGCTGGTTCAGCAACACCTCAGTGATCAGACCGCGCAACAACAGGGCCATCTGCAAACCGCCCAGCGTGTCCTCACCGGCGACGATGGCGGCAAGGTCAGCCTGACCCCGGCGCAAATCCGCGAGCAGGCACAAAACCTCGCCGAGATGCGCAAGGTCTCGCAGCAACTGCGCCGGCCGTGGGAGCGCCTGTTCGCCATGCTCGAAGCCATGCCCCGGGGCGACATCGCCTTGCTGACCCTGACCCCCGATGCGCGCAAAGGCCAGGTGCGCATCAGCGCCGAGGCGAAAGACCTCGACGCCATGCTCGACTTCCACCGCAACCTGGAGGCCAGCGACGAGCTGTCCGATGTGTCGCTGCTGAGCCACGAAATCGTGGCCAACGTGCCCGAGCACCCGGTGCAATTCAACCTGTCGGCTACCTGGGAGATTGGCGATGCAAATCCCTAGACTGATCGTCCACGAATACCTGCAAGGCCTGGGCATTCCCGGTCTGGCAGGGATGGCGCTGCTGGCGTTGGCATCGGTCTATGGCCTGGCGGGCTTGATGCCGGACTGGCAGTCGCTGCAACAGCTCAGCCAACAGACCCGCGAAGCCGGTGAATACCTGGCCAGGGTTGAAGACGGCAGCGTCGCCGCGCCGGTGGTGCCTCAACGTCAGCTCGACGACTTCCGCAGCAAGCTGCCTTCGCAGCCGCAAGCCACGGTGGCGATCGACAAGATCTACGCGTTGGCGGCCCAGGAACATATCACCCTGGCACGCGGTGAATATGCCCTGGGCATCGACCCCAAGACCCATCTGGCGCGCTATCAGATTCTGCTGCCGGTACGTGGCAGCTACCCGCAACTGCGGCGCTTCCTGCATGCCTTGCTCGGTCAGTTGCCGGCGGTGGTGGTGGAGGACGTGGAGTTCCAGCGTAAAAAGATCGCCGACACCGACCTGACCGGGCGGATCCGCATGACCCTCTACCTGTCGAGGTCATGATGAATACCAAACGCGTAGCGGGGTGGGTGGGGTTCTTCGGCGTAGCGGCGGGGTTGGCCTGGTTGCCTGATTACTGGATGTCGGCGGACGACGGCGAGGCGGCCGTCACCGTCGTGGCCACGGCGGCCAACAGCAAAACCCGCGGTGCCCTGCCTGCCGCGCCAGCCACCGGCAAAGCCGCTGTGATCAAGGACTTGAGCCCGGCGGGCGACCTGTTCGCCGCCCGCAGCTGGAAGGCTGAACCGACGCTCGCCAGCGTCACCGAACAACCCGTCAACGTGACCCCGGTGGTGACCGTCCCCAGTGCACCGCCAATGCCTTTCCAGTTTATCGGGCGCATGGATGATCGTTCAGACCAGCAAGTGTTTCTGCTGAGCGGAGAAAAAATATACGTCGTACGCAAAGGGGATGTGATCGACGAAACCTGGCGGATCGTGGGCATTTCCGATGTGGAACTGAGCTTCGTCTACCTGCCTTTGCATTTGTCCCAGACCTTGTCTATGGGGAGCACGCCATGAATAGATCCCGTTTGCTGATGAGCTTTTGCTGTGCGTGTGCCGGGCTGGTGGCGTGCAGTTCTGCCCAGGTCGCCAACAAGGAAGCGTCCGAGCTGATCGAGCAGGGACAATACGAGGCCGGCCTGGCGCGTATTGAAGAAGGGCTGCGGGAAAACCCTCGTAATACCGAACTGCACCTGGCCCGCAACTCCGCCCACGCCAAGGCGATTACCGCGCTGCTGACCGAGGCTGACACCGACCGTTCGCACCGGGACTTCGCCGCCGCGCGCGTCAGCTACAACCGGGTGCTGACCATCGAGCCGAACAACCGGCGTGCCCAGGATGCAATGCGCCAGCTCGACTACATGCGCAGCCTCGATGAAAAACTCGAGCTGGCCCGTGGCGACTTGCGTCGCGGCGACATCTACGGGGCCGACCGTCAGGTCAAACAGATCCTCGAACTGGACCCGAAAAATGAAGGCGCCCTGGAACTGCAAAGCAACATCCGTCTGGTCCAGAGCCGCAACGTCATCCAGTACCCACAACTGCGCACACGCCTGGAACGACCCGTGACCCTGGAGTTTCGCGACGCCAACCTGAAAACCATTTTCGAGGTGCTGTCCCAGGTCGCCGGGTTGAACTTCATCTTCGACAAGGACCTGCGCCCGGACATGAAAGCCACGATCTTCGTGCGTGACGTGCGCATCGAAGACGCCGTGGAACTGCTGCTGCAACAGAACCAGTTGCATCAAAAAGTGGTGAACGAAAACACCTTGCTGATTTACCCGGACTCACCGCAAAAGCTCAAGGATTACCAGGAGTTGGTGATGCGCACCTTCTACCTGACCAGCATCGATGCCAACACCGCGCTGAACATGATCAAAACCATGCTCAAGACCCGCGACGTGTTTGTCGATGAGCGCCTCAACACCCTGACCATGCGCGACTCCGAAGACGCGATCCGCATGGCGGAAAAACTCCTGCAATCGCAAGACCAGTCCAACCCCGAAGTGGTGCTGGAAGTGGAGGTGATGGAGGTTGCCACCCAACGGATTCTCGACCTCGGCCTGCAATGGCCGAACACCTTCGGTGTGGTCAACGGCGATGGTTCGCCGGTGCAGATTCTCGATCAATTGAAAGGCATCGACTCCAGCCGGATCACCATCTCGCCTTCGCCGCAAGCCAAGATCAATGCCCAGGACAACGACATCAACACCTTGGCCAGCCCGGTGATTCGTGTCAGCAACCGCGAGCAGGCGCGCATCCACATTGGTCAGCGCGTGCCGATCATCAGCGCCACGTCGGTGCCGTCGACCCAAGGCCCGGTGATCACCGAAAGCGTCACCTACCTGGACGTCGGTCTGAAGCTGGAAGTGCAGCCGACCGTGCACCTGAACAACGAAGTGGCGATCAAGATCGCGCTGGAAGTGAGTAACGCCACGCCACTGGAACCGACCCGCCAGGGCACGATTCCGGTGCAGGTCGATACCCGTAACGCCCAGACCACCCTGCGCCTGCATGACGGCGAAACCCAGATTCTTGCCGGCCTGATGCGCAACGACCATGGCGCCACCGGCAACAAGATCCCGGGGCTTGGCGACATTCCTGGCCTGGGCCGGTTGTTCGGCAGCAACAAGGACAACGTCAGCAAATCGGAGCTGGTGCTGTCGATCACGCCACGGATCGTGCGCAACCTGCCGTACCAGAGCCCGTCGGACATGGAATTCCCGACCGGCACCGAAACCAGCATGCGCATTCAGGCACCGGACCGGCAGGTGGAACCGCCCATTCAGAACGAGCACATCGATCGGCCGGTGGCGGCCTCAACCACTCAAGTGTTTATCGAGAAGCCTTGATCATGAACGCCTCGCAACGCGGTTTTACCCTGATCGAAGTCGTGGTGACGCTGGCCCTGGTCGGCTTGCTGGCCGGCATGGCCGCGCCGCTGACCGAGACCGTGGTGCGCCGGGGCAAAGAGCAGGAACTGCGCACCGCGCTGTACCAGATTCGCGATGCCATCGACGCTTACAAACGCGCATTCGACGCCGGTTACATCGAGAAGTCCCTGAACAGCAGCGGCTATCCGCCGAACCTGAAAGTGTTGGTGGAGGGGGTGCGCGATGTGCGCAGCGCCAAGGGGGCCAAGTTTTATTTTCTGCGGCGCGTGCCCCATGACCCGCTGAAGCCGGTCAAGCGTGACGACGACGGCGGCTGGGGTTTGCGCTCCTATGACAGCACGGCTCAAAACCCGCGTGAGGGCCAAGACGTCTTTGACGTTTACTCCCAGGCGCGGGGCAAAGGGCTTAACGGCATCGCCTACCGGGAGTGGTGAGCTTATGCGTCGGGAAAAGGGGTTTACCCTGCTGGAACTGATGGTGGTCATGGCAATCATCGCAACCCTGATGACCATCGCCTTGCCACGTTATTTCAACAGCCTCGAGGCCTCGAAAGAGACCACGTTGCGCCAGAGCCTGTCGGTGATGCGCGAAGCCCTGGATCACTACTACGGCGACACCGGGCGTTATCCCGATTCCCTTGAACAACTGGTGGAACAACGCTATCTGCGCAACCCGCCGATGGACCCGATTGCCGAACGCAAGGACCTCTGGGTCATGGTCGCACCACCGGATGGCGTACCGGGTGGCGTCGCCGATATCAAAAGTGGGGCCACAGGGAGGGCGCGTGATGGCAGCCTCTATTCCGAGTGGTAAACCTTCGAACGAGGGCGGTTTCACTTACTTGGGCGTGCTGTTCCTGATCATGCTGATGGGCATGGGCCTGGCCACTGCCGGCGAGTTGTGGTCGACCCTCTCGCGCCGTGATCGTGAGCGCCAGTTGCTCTGGGTCGGTACGCAATACGCCCAGGCATTGCGCAGCTACTACCGCAGTTCACCAGGCCTGGCGCAATACCCGAAGGAGCTGGAAGACCTGTTGCAGGACGAGCGTTTTCCCAGCCCAAAACACCATATCCGGCAGCTGTATCCGGACCCGATCGGCGGCGGCGAATGGAGCCTGATGCGCGGTTTCGACGGCCGCATCACCGGCCTCAACAGCGCCTCCACGGACACGCCGCTCAAGCAGGCGGACTTCCCCTCTCAGTGGTCGGATTTTGCCGGTATGGCGAGTTACAAGGACTGGCAGTTCGTGGCCGAGAAAGCCTTTCTCGAGGGCACATCGGGACCTGCCAAGGGCCAGTCACAATCGCCCGAAGCGTTGCAGCCATGAATCGATTCTACGTGGCCGTGATCCTGATGCTGGCGTCTGCTGCCGCCACGGCCGGCGAAGAGGACGAAATGATGGGGTTCATCGTCGATGACACGATCTCGCACATCGGTCACGACTTTTACTACTCGTTCAGTGAACGCCTGCGCGCCACCAGCCCGATGGATTTCAACCTGGTGGTACGCGAACGACCTTCGGCGCGGTGGGGCGCCCTGGTCACTGTGGAATATCAGCAGCGTCTGGTTTACCGGCGTTTTTTGCCGCCGAACACCGTGGAACTCAAGGAAGAGGCCTATGACGCCGCCGACTGGGTCCGCGGGCAGATCGTCCAGCGCAAGCTGGAAGCCTTGTTGCAGGACACAACGGACCTTGAGAGGGACGAACTATGAAAACCACAACGTTCTCGCAGCACCGCCTGTTTTCAAGGGCAGGCATCTGGTTGGTCGGGCTTGGCAGTTGTGGCCTGGTCCAGGCCACCGAACTGGTCTACACGCCCATCAACCCCTCGTTTGGCGGCAACCCGTTGAACGGGACCTGGCTGCTCAACAACGCCCAAGCGCAAAACGATTACGACGATCCTGACTTGAAAAAGCGCACCGCCGCGGCCGGTACTTCGGCGCTGGAGCGGTTTACCAGTCAGTTGCAGTCGCGGTTGCTCGGGCAGTTGCTGGACAACATTTCCGCGGGCAACACCGGGAGCCTGACCACCGACGCTTTTATCGTCAACGTGGTCGACGACTCCGGCCAATTGACCATCGTTGTGACCGACCGAGCGACCGGTGAAGTCTCCGAAATTCAGGTGAGCGGCCTGGCCCCTTGAAGGGATCCGGGTTGATGGGGAGGGAAGGATATGAAAAGAATAATGGTGCTAGGGCTGATGTTGGCGGCGTTACAGGGGTGCAGTCTGCGCGAGCCGATCGGTGCTGAGCAGGACACCGAAACCCCGACGCTGACCCCGAGGGCTTCGACTTACTACGACTTGATCAACATGCCACGACCCAAGGGCCGGTTGATGGCGGTGGTGTACGGTTTCCGCGACCAGACCGGGCAATACAAACCGACTCCGGCCAGTTCGTTTTCGACCAGCGTCACTCAAGGCGCGGCAAGCATGCTGATGGATGCGTTGCAGGCCAGTGGCTGGTTTGTGGTGCTGGAGCGGGAAGGGCTGCAGAACCTGCTGACCGAGCGCAAGATCATCCGCGCCTCGCAGAAAAAACCGAACACGCCGGTGAATATCCAGGGTGAACTGCCGCCGTTGCAAGCGGCGAACATGATGCTAGAGGGCGGGATCATTGCGTACGACACCAATGTGAAAAGCGGCGGGGAAGGGGCGCGTTACCTGGGTATCGATATTTCCCGGGAGTATCGGGTGGATCAGGTCACGGTGAACCTGCGCGCGGTGGACGTGCGCAGTGGGCAGGTGCTGGCCAATGTGATGACCAGCAAGACGATTTACTCCGTGGGCCGTAGTGCCGGGGTGTTCAAGTTTATCGAGTTCAAGAAGTTGCTTGAGGCGGAGGTTGGCTACACCACGAACGAGCCGGCGCAGTTGTGTGTGTTGTCGGCGATCGAGGCGGCGGTGGGGCATCTTCTGGCGCAGGGGATCGAGAGGCGTTTGTGGCAGGTGGCGGGGGATAATTCGCCTGAGAGCGGTGAGACGCTTGACCGGTATCTGACCCAGAACAAGGTGGTGCCTGAAGAAGAGTGACCGAGGCCAGACCCGGAACTCTGTAGGAGCCGGCTTGCCGGCGATGGCGGCCTCATGACCGACCATTTTCTTTCGGGTGTACATATCCATTCCTGCGGTAACGGCCACTTACGGTTTCGCCCTTACGGCGAGTCCCTTTTGTCAAACGCCACAAAAGGAACCAAAAAGTCTCGCCCCAGCGTCCGGCCCCTCGCTTAGGCTCGGCGTTCCCTCGCTCCGGTCCTGCTCCGTGGGCCCGCCGCGATCGGCCATCCATGGCCGTGCGCGGCTAACCCGGCATCCATGCCGGGTTGCCCACTGCGCAGAACCTCCACTCGGCCTCCCGAAGGGGCGGGCAGATCAAAATCAAAAGCTGCAGGCGAGCTAACGCTCGGCCTGATGAGTGGTGGAAAGCGGGTGTGTGCTGGCCTGCTTTTGTAGGAACCGGCTTTCTGCGGGCGGCGTTTCGACGATGGCGTCCTGTCAGCCGGCATGATTTCGCGGATGTAATACGCCCTTTGTAGGAGCCGGCTTGCCGGCGATAGCGTCCTTCCAGCCAACCCTTCACTCACGAATACCCCAACCCCCTGTAGGAGCCGGCTTGCTGGCGATGGGCGCCAACGATAACGCGGGCTGTCTGAATGAACGCGTCGTCCGGACGCTTTTCGCCGGCAAGCCGGCTCCTACAGGGAATCGCGTTTGCTTTTGATTTCTACCACTCATCAGGCCGAGCGTTAGCTCGCCTTCAGTTTTTGATCTGAGCGCCCCCTCGAGAGGCCGAGTGGAGGTTCTGCGCAGTGGGCAACCCGGCATGGATGCCGGGTTAGCCGCCCCCGGCCATGGATGGCCGATGGCGGCGGGCCCACGGAGCAGGACCGGAGCGAGGGCATGCCGAGCATTAGCGAGGCACCGAACGAAAGGGGCAAGAGCGCTTGGTTACTTGGCGCTTTTCCAAGTGACCCGCTGTAAGAGCGGAACCAATAGCAGCCATCACCGCAGAAATGGATATGTACGCCCGAGAGAAAATGGTGGGCTATCAGGCCGCCATCGCCAGTAAGCCGGCTCCTACAAAGAGAGCAGGCGATAAAAAACCGCAGCACTCACAAAGGAAAGGGCCGCGGTTTTTTATACCCCCGCAATTACTGCTGCAACACCGTCGCCTGGTTATCCATACCCACCTGTTGAATGGTCGCCATCTGCGTCACGCCACTCTGATCAACATTGGCAATGTTCCCGATCCCGCTCTGGGTCACATACGCCACGTTCATGCTGTCGGTCTGTTTCAGAGTGATCTTGTTATCGTTGCCCCACTGGCTGGTAGAGGCCAGGTTGCTGGTGCCGGACTGGTCGAACTCGCTACGGTTGTTCATGCCGTTGCTGCTGCCCTCGACCAGGTTGGTGGTGCCGCGCTGGTCGGCGATGAGGACGTTGTCGGTGCCGTTCTGATCGAAGTACAGCTCGTTGTAGTTCTCCGCCTGGCTGACGATGGTTTTGTTGCCCATGCCGGTCTGGCTGGTGGTCATGACGTGGCCGACGCCGTCCTGGGTGAAGTTGGCAATGTTTTCCTTGCCGTTCTGAGTGATGGTTGCGCTCTGGTTGCTGCCGAACTGGCCACCTTTTTGCGGGCCTTTCCAGTTGCTGGCGTAGACCTTGTTGTCGCTACCCACCGAAGTCGCGGTGAGCGAATGGCCTTCGCCGGACTGATAGGTGAAGTGCACGTTGCCCGTACCCGTCTGGTACAGCGCCAGGGTCGAGCCGGTGGACTCGAACTGGTCGGCGTAGATCGCGTTGAGGTTGCCGACCTGGAAGACCTGGGCGGTGTTGTTTTCGCCGAAGCTCTGGTCGACCACGGTTTCGTTGGTCTCGCCCATCTGGTCGACGGTGGCCGTGCTGCCCGCTTGCCCGTCTTGCCAGATCTCGGTGCCGTTGCCGTCGCCGTTCTGGTTGATGGTCAGGTTGCCGCCGTCGCCGTTGCGCTGGTCGCCGTAGGCATAGTTGTTGGCGCCGGTCTGGTTGATGTCGATCTGGCCGCCCATGTGGTTGATCTGTTCGGCGGTGGCGTAGTTGGTGGTGCCGTACTGGATGATCACCGCCATGTTGCCGATGCCGGGCTGGATCTGTTCGATGTTGGCTTCATTGCTGTCGCCGTACTGGAAGGTTTGACCGGAAGTGCCCTCCTGGCTGTCCTGATAGACGAACGAAAAGTTACCGCTGCCTTCCTGCTGTTGCAGCACTTCGCCGCCGCCCGCACCGATCGATTGACTGGCATGGCTGGTGTTGAAGCTGCCGGTCTGTTTCTGGGTGATGGTGCTGTTGTCTTCATACAATTGCTCGGCGTAACCGGCGTTGTATTCACCGACCTGGTTCTGGTCGATGGTGCTGGTGGCCGAGTCCTGCACGGCGGCCGCATCGTTGCCCTCGCCGAGTTGCTGCTGGGTGGCGGTGCTGTAGGGGGCCTTGGTCTGTTTCACATTGGCGATGTTGGCGGTGCCGACCTGGTCCTGGGTGGAAATGCTGTCGTTGGCCAACGCCTGGGCACTGGCAATGACCAGGATCGCGGCGGTGAGGGGCGTCAGTTTGAACATGATGAAACCTCCATGTGGTGCAGTGCTTTAGCGGTATTGTTTGACTGAAACGCTCATGCCGTTTCCCGATTGGGTCACGGCGCTGGAAAGTCCCGTGCCGGCCTGGTCGATGCTGGCGTCGTTGTTATTGCCGTTCTGGGCTATCTGCGCGCGGTTCTGGCTGCCGGTCTGGGTGATCGAGGCCGAGTTGCCGGAACCTTGCTGAGTGATCATTGCCATCAGGTCGCTGCCTTGTTGCAGGATGTAGGCTTCCTGATTGCTCCCTGACTGGACGATGGTGCCGAGCAGCGACTGGCCGTTCTGTTGCAGCAGCGCCACGTTGGCCTGGCCGTTCTGGTCGATCAGCGCGTGCTGGCCAATCGGCGGTGGCAACTCGCCGAGGTCGGTGCCGGGGCCCAGGTCATCGTTCTCCATCAGATCGTCGGCGCGCACGCCCGCGCTGCTGCAAAGCAGAAGCAGGCAGAGCAGGGCGGCGGTCGACGTTTTCATGAGACTGTCCTTTCGCAAGAGGCCAGCCCCATCGGCCACGTGACCGATGGGGCCAAGGCTCAGTTGGAGATCACCGTCACGGTGCGCACGGTGCCCTGGGACGAGGTGATGGTGGCCGTCGGGTTCGCCGATGGAATCACCGTGGTGGTGTTGTTCACCGTCAGCCGCCAGCGACCGGTCACCGCCACCGTGGCGGTGCCCAGGGTTGCCAACCCGGTTGGGGTGCTCACCCGGATGGTGACGACGTTGCCGGTGGTCACCGATGAGGTGCCCGCGAAGTCCCAGGTGAAGCGGTTGTTGGAGCGTGCCGACACCGTTGCCGTGGTCACCGTGAAGGTTTCTGCCGGTGGCCGTGGCGAGACTTGCACGGTGACCGTCGCCGGTGCCGTCGACTGGGCGCCGAAGCTGTCCCGGGCGAAGTAGGTGAAGGTCGTGGTGAACGCCGTGGTGAAGTTGGCCGGTGGGGTGTATGTGATCACCGTACCGTTGCTGCTGACACTGCCGCGACCGTTCGGTGGTTGCGTGAAGCTGGCGACCGCCAGCGGCACGTTGCCTTCCGGATCGGTGTCGTTGGCCAGCACACTGATCGGTATCGCCACGCCAAGGGTTGCGACGCTGTCGGCGACGGCCACCGGTGGCCGGTTAGGCGCCACGGTGATGGTCACGGTCGCCGGAGTGGCCGAGGCCAGGCCTTTGATGTCTTGAGCCTTGTAGGTGAAGGTCGTGGTCAGCGGCACAGTGACGACGGCGGGCGGTGTGTAGACCACGGCGGTCGTGCCGCTCATCGTCACGCTGCCTTGCCCGGCGGCCGGTGAGGTCAGCGCGACGATGCTCAATGGCGTGTTGCCGTCCGGGTCGCTGTCGTTGGCCAGCAGGTTGAGGGTGATCGGCACCCCGAAGCTGGTGCTGCCGGTGTCGGCAACGGCCAGCGGCGCCTGGTTTTCACCGCTGTTCGGTTGTGTGCCGATCACCACCACAGGTTCGGTGTCGTTGCCGCCGGCTGCGGATTTGATCGTGACAGTGGCCGGTGGCTGCGACAGATCGGCAACGGTCAGGCGTTGCAAGGTGCCGGTTTTCGTCAGCCGTCCGAAGCCCTGGGCGACCATGTCCGGCACCACGACTTCGTCTGACGAGGTGGCTTCGATCAGCAGGCTGTGATTACTCCAGTTGTAGCGTGCGGTCTGGATTTTCACGATGTCGGTGACTTTGCTCGACACCGCCGTTGGCCGGTTGGTGCCACTCGGGTCGGTCGCGGTGACCACCACCACCGGAGGAATCGTGCTGCCTGTCAGACGATGGCCGAAGAACTGGCCGGTGTTGTTGCCGAGCATGGTGACCAGGCAGGGCGATTGCGGTGGTCCGGGAACCAGAGGCACGGTTTCACGGAAGCACAGGCTCGAACTGATGGCCGATTTGCCGAAGACTTCGACCCGGGTACTGCTCGTGCCCGGACCTGTCGGGAGGCGACGGTAAGTGGCGCGGCCGATTTCCACAGGGGTTTGCGCACGGCTGTCGAGGACTTTGCCGGACACGGTAAAGAGGTTGGTCTGAATGGTCCCGGCCGGACCCTGGACACGCAGGAAGTTATTGTTGAACGGGCTGCCGGTGACCGCTTCGCTGAGGTTCGGATCACCCACGAATGTCTCGATGGCGCCGGTGTCCGGATTCACTTCGGTGTACGGCCCATTGACGCTGCGCAGAAATGGCCCGACCTCCCCGTTGAGTGCCCCGGCGAAGTTGCCCGGTGCACCGATGCCGATGTCGCGGGTGATGTTGATCGCCCGGCGGCCCGGTGTGGTGACGTTGACTGTTTCCACGCCGTACGGGTGAGTGATGGTGTAGGTGCCCGCGACAGGAATGTTCACCCGCAGGCGAATCCGCGCGAAGCTGGCCTGATCGCCGTCGACAGGGTTTTCCGCAGTGAATGCCGCTTCGACCCCGGCCACGTAGGCATCCACGCCATAACCTCCAACATCATTGATGCTGGTCTCGGCGAGGAACCAGAACGCTTCCGGTGGCCAGTTATCCGGGAACACCATCGGCAGGGTGTCGTCGAAGATGCCGGGCTCCGGATTCAGGATGCACATATAGGCGGGGGCGCCAGGAGCACCCGGAGCCCGCGTGCTGGTAGCCCGTGACTGGCACAGTTCCAGCGACAGCAAGTTGCTGTCCTGATACCACATGGGAAATTTCCCCGTGGCGAAAGTGTAGGGGCCGGTATCGACGGCAGTGAGTTGCGCAAACGCACTGCCGGACAGCGAAAGAGTCAGCCCGAGCGCCTTGAGCGCGAAGCGTGGCCACTTGTTCATGATGCCTCCTGATGCGGATCTGGGCATGAGAGCGTTCATTGCACGATGACCACTTCTTCGGTATCGCTGCCGCCATTGGATGACGTCACCTGAACCTTGGCCGGTGGAATCGGCGAGATGCCGGTCGACAGGGATTTCTCTGCGCCGCTGCCACTGAGGGCGCCGATGGCGACACCCGTGCCGGAGGTGGCGGTAAGAATCGGTGGCGATGTTTCATCGCTGGTCGAGGCCACTACCGTGATTTGCCCGCTGCTCAGGCTGTACTCGGCCCGTGAAATCACCACCAGGTCGGTCAGCGGCATGGACAAGGAGGTTGGCGTGCTGGTCGGGATGGCCAGATGGTTGTCGGCCGTCACCAGCAAGCTGCTCGGCAACGTCGGGTTGGTGGCTGACTGGGCGTACCAGTGGCCGGTGGTGTTGGCCTCGCTCAGTTTCAACACCGGGGTGTTGCTGTCCAGGGTCACGGTGGCCGGTGGTGGCGGGGCCATGACGAAAACATCCTGGTGGGCCACCGGGGCGCTGGCGCCGGCTGTGCGCGAATAGGTGCTGCGTTCGGCAATGATCGGAGTGGGGCGAGCGAGCGTCGATAACTTGCCGGAAATGGCCATCACCGTCGTGCGCAAGTCCAGTCCGTTAGGCCCTTCAATGCGGATGTAGTTGGTATTGAAAGGGCTGCCGGTGAAAGCCTCTTCCAGGTTCGGATCGCCCACGAACGTGTCGGCGGAGCCGGTAACCGGGTTGGGCTCGATGTAAGGGCCGTTGAGGCTGCGCAGGAAAGGGCCGATGTCCGCTTTGAGCGCACCGTCGTAGGTTTTCGGCGAGCCGATGCCGATGTCCCGGGTCATGTTGATCGCGCGGCGCCCGGGGGTATCGACGTTGAAGACATCGACGCCGTAAGGGTGGGTGATGACATAGGTGCCGGCAGTGGGCACGTCGACCCGAATACGGATACGGCCAAAACTGACCTGGTCGCCTTCCAGCGGATCGCCACCACTGAACGCGGCTTCAACGGCGCTGACATAGGTCAGGTCGATGCCCCGTGCGGCATCGACGATGGATCCGTCGCCGGTGAACCAGAACGCTTCGTCGGGGAAGTTGGTCGGGAAAACGATGGGTTGAGTGTCATCGAAAATGCCGGGGTTCGGATTCAAAAGGCACATGTAGGCTGGTGCGCCGGGCGCAACCGGAACCCTGGAGCTGACGGCCTTGGACAGGCACAAGTCGAGGGTTCGACCGTGGGTGTCCTGATACCAGGAAGCGAAGTTACCGTTGGCGGGAACATAGGGGCCGGGGTCGACAGCAAACAGCGCAGCCTGGGCGACGCCTTGGGCCAGAGCGGACACGACCAGGGCGATCGTGGTTTTGGACAGTAAAGGGTGCATGAGTATTCCCTCTATCAGAGACCTGCCCCTTGGGGGGGTGGGTCAGTTGACGGGGGAGTCGGCAACTTCCGTACCAATCGTTGGAAACGGCCGGCAAAGGCCCGGCATTACAGCGTTTCGCTATTAAGCGTTGCCTGGATGCCGGACGAACCAACGGGCGACTGTCCCCAGCATTGGGGGGCGATGGGGATACCGGGGAGGGCGGGAAACCTGTAGGAGCAAGCTTGCTCGCGATGGGCGCTAACGAAGACGCGTGTTATCTGGATAAGCGCGGCGATCGTGAATCCATCGCGAGCAAGCTTGCTCCTACAGACAGCTGGACGCAGTCGCTACTCGGTGGGGGCTAATTGATCCAGCGCCCGATTCACCGCCAACTCGCCCAGCATGATGACTTGCGCAATCCCCAGCAGGGAGTTGCGGCATGTTCCGTCCAGTTGATCCGCCAGGTCCGTCGCCATGACATTGGCCGATGCCAGGGATTCACACGCATGGGCTAACAGGGTTTCGGTATCGAGCTCCGGGTTGACGATGAACAGGGTGGTGGGTGTTCGCGGAGTGGATTTGATGTGAGCGTTTTAGGCGGCAGGGTTGAAGTAGAAATCGAGGGCGCGATTGACAGCTTCGCGATGTGCTTCTGAATCGGGATTGTCTTGCGGCGATGCCGGATCGGTGTCCGGTGGATTGGGCGTTACTTTGAACATTACAGGTACTCCTAATTAAAAAAGGAGCCTTCACCCTCGCTACCAAACGATGGGTGGCGGCCATACGCGGGTTGGTAGACCGGTAATTAGGAACCCGGCGCCCCCGAGGGAGCCCTGCGCATGGCCACCATAAAACAGAGACTAAAAAGGTCTGCTAACAGTGACGCAATGCGCCTAATTGAACCGGGCTACCAAACCCCATCGCTGTATTTTTCAGCGACCGGAAAACGATAAAGCCCAAGATCAAGGCGCACAAGCCGGCGGATTCTGGCGCAAGCGTAGGCAATGGCGCAAGGCGTTGTAGCCTGCGCGAAGTAACACAAAGTGTTTTTAAACAAGCGTCGTTAAACATAAGCAGGCATTGCTAAACATCGCGGAAAACATCGGATATCTCTTCAGGGTTGGCGGCCCCGCGCGCGCCTACACGGACCCTATTTTTGACTGAGCGCCGCTATCGATACGCCCGAAGCAACGAAGGTGAGTCCTGCCCCTACGTTCAGGCCATTTATCAGCCGTGGCCTCTGACGCAAAAAACCGGACAGCGCCGTGGCAAATACGCCCATAAGTGCGAATCCCACTGCCGTAAGTGCGGCGAACCAGATGCCGTACACCAGCATCTGCACACTCACCGAGCCGCGTTGTGGATCGACGAACTGCGGGATGAACGCAAGGACGAAAAAACCAGGCTTCGGATTCAGAGCTGCCGAGAGGAATCCCGTGAGGAAAATGCTCGGCAGTGATTGCCGGGCCGCTGGCTGAAAGCTGATCAGGCTGCGAGAACGCAGGACTTTTATGCCAAGCCACAGTAAATAACCGGCACCGATAAGCTTGACGACCCAGAAGGCAACGGCGGACGTCTGCATAAGCAACGTCAGCCCCAGCGAAGCGGTTGCCACATGAAAGAGAATTCCCGCCCCGGAGGCCATGCCCGAGACGATAGCGGCAATCCTGCCCTGACTGAGTCCACGGCCTACGGCCAGCAGATTGTCCGGGCCTGGTGCGATTACCAACAGCAAGCACGCGGCCGTGTAGGCAAACCAGACGTTGATCGGAAACATGGCATTCTCCTTAAGCCTCACCGAGGCATCCATCCTCACGTAGCGCCAGACTGTGCTCGTGCCAGGGCGCAAAGTCAAAGCCACGGCATTTGTGGTTGCCGAACGGTTACGCGTGTATCGAGTGATGGATCCAACAGGGGGTCGTCACGTCAACACCCAATACCGGGCAAATGCCTGACCGTGGGCTATAACCAATGGGGGGAATCGCCGGGAAGTACGCCCATGAACATGCCCACACAAACGCTCCAGTCCGAAGAGGGCGATGTGCGCTTGAGCTCGCGAAAGCAACCGTTCAATCTGCTGCGCTGGTTTTCCCTCATCAGCATGGCGGTGATTGGTACGGTGGCGGTGGCGCTGGGGGCTGTGTCCACGCGATTTGTGATTACCGAGAGCGTGCAACGCGATGCATTGCTGACCTCACAGTTCATTCAGACGATTGCCTTGACCGAGGTGCGCCACGTCTCGATTCCCAATGTGCGCAGCATGGGCGAGCTGCTGGACCCGCGCAAAGACAAGGATTTCCCCGACGTAGACCCGATGGCCCGCGCCAACGCCCGGGGCGAATTTCTCGACCACATCGAGCACTTGCCTGACGTGATCCTTGCCAACATCTACGCCCCCGACCGCATGGTGATCTGGTCGACCAACCCGGCATTGATGGGCACCACGATCCATGCCGACGAAGACCTTGAGCGCGCATTCGTCTCCAGGACGGCTGTGTCGGCCAGTTATCACGACGTCGACAAGTCACGCATGGAGCAAAAGTTCGTCACGCCGCCGGAATTCATCTTCATCGAAAACTACGTTCCGCTGTTCGATGCCGACGGCGAGCACGTCACGGCGATGGTCGAGATCTACAAGGAACCCGAGGACCTGATCAGCCGCATGGAGCGCGGTCTGGTGCTGATATGGCTGGCCACCGCACTGGGCGGCGGGCTGATTTATCTGGGGCTGTACTGGATCGTGCGGCGTGCGGCGATCCTGTTGGCGGCGCAACAAAAACAATTGATCACCAACGAAACCTTTGTCGCCCTGGGTGAGATGTCATCGGCGGTGGCCCACAGTTTGCGTAACCCGTTGGCGACCATTCGCTCCAGTGCCGAACTGGCGCTGGAGTTCGACAATGGCCCGGCGCACCAAAACATCAACGACATCATCGGTCAGGTCGATCGCATGTCGACGTGGGTCAGGGAATTGCTGCAATCCTTGCGCCCGCTCACCGATGAACCGGAACCGGTGAACCTGGTGGCGGCGGTGCACGACAGCCTCATGGCCTTCGAGCAGCAGATCGCCAAGGCCTGCGTTCATGTGGTGTTCGAGCCGAAGGACACGCCCATGGTCCTGAGCCAGCAGATGCAGTTGACGCAGATACTCAACCGTCTGCTGGCCAACGCGCTGGAGGCCATGGACCAGGGCGGCACGCTCACCGTCATTCTGGAGCCGGATGCCCGAGACGTCAGCGTGGTGGTGAGCGATACCGGCAGAGGCATGAACGAGGAACAGCGCAGCATGGCTTTCCGGCCGTTTTTCACCACCAAGCAAGGCGGGCTCGGCGTCGGGCTCGTACTGGTCAAGCGGATTATGGAGCGCTGCGGCGGTACGGTGAGCCTGGACAGTCGCGAGGGCGAGGGCACAAGTGTTCGCCTATCGTTCCAACGCAGTCCCTGAAATGGGGACGAACTTTCCCCGGTTGCGGGTGTCATTCCCCAGTCGTTTTTTGGGGCGTGGCACATTGATGTTAATAAGCCATTGTTTCCACGAACATTAGTGCGTTTGTACAGGCTGTTGTAAGTCTGGCGAGCTCCTTGCAAAACCCCCATTACCCCCTTCACGACTTCGAGGCGGCTGGTGATGGACAGAAAAGCGCTGCACCCCTGCAAATGGTTTGGTCTCCTGACGCCCCTGAGCGTCTTTGTGGCCATGACGCTCAGTACAACGAGCCTGCGCGCCAGCCCGATCGACGACGAGGGGCAGCCGGGACCGTCCGATCCTTCGGCGTATCACGACGAGCCGGCTGACAAAGCAGGTGCCTTGAACGCCATTTTGACCATGCCCCCCGCCAACCTGGATGCCTTCGACTTGCCGGCTGGCGTCAAAGGTACCCGAGAGACCCCGCTCAAGGAAAACGTCCTTCCGCCGGCGATACAGACCAGCTTCAATTACCCTACCAACGGCAAACCCAGCCCGTTGTACGGTGCTCTGCCGTTCACTCAGCAACTGGTGCTGTTCGAAGAGTTCGGTCCGGAAAAACTCGACCCCACCACCCCGGCGGCGCAGTTGCCGTTTCCACCGGCCGCCATCGGCCCGCTGCCGCAACAGGATCCCACCAGCGTCGCTCGCAGCGCTCCGCCGAGTGCGGCGCTCGACGCTTTTATGCGGCAACCCGGACTGACCCCGTTCCCCAGCCATTATTCCAACGTGGTCGACCGCAACCCTTGGCAGAAGCAGATCGAATTTTTCCTCAACCGGCGTATCGGTTCGTCGGCTGAAGGCCGTCCACCAGGAAAAGGCTGGTCGCACCAGCGCTGGAACGAGTTTTACCCGCAGATCGCCTACAAGACTGTGCAATCCGGCGCACGGGTGAATACCGGGTTGCGTGACAGTCGTCAGATGCACCGCTATGCCATGGGCGAGTTTGGCCCCGGTGGCCTCTATTACAATGTGGCTGGCCTGCCGACGACCGTAGGCACCGCCAAAGGCGTCGATGCGCGTTTTCACCCGAAAATGCCGGTGCAGAACCACAAATCGGTCTGGACCTTCGACGGCACCTTGCCGCCAAAATTGCTCATGGTGCGTTACGGACAACCCGTGCTGATGCGCCATTACAACGCCTTGCCGATCGACCCGTCGGCGAACATGGGTTTTGGTCTGCACACCCTCAGCACCCACGAACACAACGGTCACCAACCGGCGGAAAGCGACGGTTATGCCAACGCATTTTTCTTCCCCGGGCAATTCTACGACTACCGCTGGCCGATCCAGTTGGCCGGCTACGACAGCATCAACACCAAGGCTGAGGACCCACGTGCAGCTTTTCCGTGCTCGCCGGGCGAAACCCTGTGGACCAACGACCTCATCCCCAGCCGCAAGACCTGCGACAACGGCACGATCAAGATCCGCGGCGACTGGCGCGAAACCATGAGCACCCACTGGTTTCACGACCACATGCTCGATTTCACCGCGCAGAACGTCTACAAGGGCAACGCGGCGATGATGAACTACTACAGCGCCCTGGACCGTGGCAATGAAGCGGTGAATGACGGCGTCAACCTGCGTTTACCCAGTGGCAACGCCTTGCCTTGGGGCAACCGCGACTACGACGTCAACCTGCTGTTTGCCGATAAAGCGTGGGACAAGAACGGTCAACTGTGGTTTAACCCGTTCAATACCGACGGCTTCCTCGGTGATCAGGTGCTGGTCAACTGGCAGTGGAAACCGGTCCTGGATGTGCGCGCCCGCAGCTATCGGTTCCGCATGCTCAATGGCTCGGTATCGCGCTACTTCAAACTGGCGCTGGTGCGCGAGATCAAGGGCACCGGTGGCGAGTTCCCAGGGCCTGTCGGGTCAGGCTTGTCGTACGCCCGCGTGCCGTTCCACATGATTGCCAACGACGGCAATATCATGGAACACGCCGTGCCGTTCGACGGCACCATGGACCTGGATGCCGACGGCGATACTCAAAATCACAACGCGATCCTGCCAACCATGGGCATCGCCGAACGTTTCGACATCATCGTCAACTTCTCGAAAAACGGGGTCAAGGCGGGCGACAAGCTGTTCTTCGTCAACCTACTGGTGCACGAAGACGGCAAGGGCCCGGAAGAACCCGTCGCCCTGGCTGACGTGCTGTCCGAGAAGTACAAGGCCGTCATCAGGCAATCCAGCAAGGGGCCGAAGTGGGAGGATGGTGATCCGGCGATAGGCAAAGTGTTGCAATTCAACGTCAAGGCCTATACCGGTCAGGACCTGGCCATGGACCCGGCGGCCTATGAGCCGGCCAAACCGGGCAAGGCTGAAGGCCTGGTGATGATCCCGCTGAAAATTCACCGCGATAATGTGGCCGACAAGGCGCTGCTGGCCAAGGCCCGTCATCGCACCTTCACCTTCGGTCGTTCCGACGGCACCGATTCGGCGCCGTGGACAATCAAGACCGACGGCGGTTTCGGTTTCAGAATGGACCCTCGTCGGCTGAACGTCTCGACCAAACTGGCCTCCGGTCCGACCGATGCCGGCGCCACGGGCTTCGGTACGCTGGAAGTGTGGAACATCAAGCTCGGCGGCGAGGGCTGGAGCCACCCGGTTCACGTGCACTTCGAGGAGGGGATCATCCTCAGTCGCGGCGGCAAGCTACCACCGGAATGGGAAAAATGGGCACGTAAGGACGTGTACCGCATCGGTCCGGAAAAGGACGGCCTGGACAGCGTCGAGATTGCGATCCACTTCCGCGAATTTGCCGGGACGTACATGGAGCACTGCCACAACACTCAACATGAGGACAACTCCATGTTGCTGCGTTGGGACGTTGAGAAACCGGGGCAACTGCAATTGATGCCGGTTCCGCTGCCGAGTTGGGATGGCGTGCGCTACGTGAACTCTGCTGCACTGCCAACCTTCCGCACCGGCGATGGCTACGGCCCACAAGTGGTGATCAAGCCATGATCCGCAGGGGAGCCGACATGACACTGCACACGCCGCGCTCCCGCGCACTGGGTATGCACCTGATTCTGGTACTGGTGACGTTTCTGCTGGCCAGCCAGGTGCTGCTCGCTCATGAAGGCGCACTGTCGCCGTCGCCGACGGATTCGGCGACACCCTGGGGGCGCGATTACTTTCCCAACACCTTGCTGACCGACCAGGACGGTCGGCAGGTGCGTTTTTTCGATGACATGATCAAAGGCAAAGTGGTGGTGATCAACTTCATCTTCACCACGTGCAGCGATTCCTGCCCGCTGGAAACCGCGCGCCTGCGTCAGGTGCAGCAGTTATTGGGGCCCCGGGTCGGCCAGGACATTTTTTTCTACTCGATCAGCATCGATCCTTTGAGCGATACACCCGAGGTGCTCAAGGCCTACGCGCAGCGCTTCAAAGTCGGACCGGGCTGGCAGTTCCTCACCGGGGAGTTCGAGGCCGTCACCGACCTGCGCAAAAAGCTCGGGCTGTTCATCGAGGGCGTCGACAACGGTCGCAGCAAGGACCACAACCTGAGCCTGATCGTCGGCAACCAGGCCACCGGTCGCTGGATGAAAGCCTCACCGTTCGAGAACCCATGGATCCTCGCCGATCAGTTGGCCAATACCTTGCAGAACTGGAAGCAACCCAGTGTTGAAGAAAATTATGCCGATGCGCCCGAGATCCGCCCGCCGAGCAACGGCGAAGAGTTGTTTCGCACCCGTTGCGCCTCGTGCCACAGCCTCGGGCCGCAAGACGGGCAGGGCATCGGCATGCGCGCCATCGGCCCGGACCTGATCGGCGTAACCCGTGTGCGCGATCCCGCCTGGCTCAATCGCTGGATCCGAGAACCGGATCGCATGCTGGCCGAAAAAGACCCGATTGCGCTGGAACTGTTTCAACGCTTCGACAAAATCCCGATGCCAAACCTGCGCCTGGATGAGAAAGCGGCGCAGTCCATCATTGATTTTTTGCAGGAGGAAACCGATCGTCAGCAATCGTTGCAAGCGGCGCAGGTGCCATAGCGGCGAATTACTATCATTGAACCGCCGACTCGATCAATGACACCTACACTGATGCGAAACGCCACTGAATAGGCTTCAAGCCAGTACCGAATTCAGGACCCACCATGCAGATACTCGAACAACAAAAAGTACCTGCTCCGTCGAACCTTCCGGCGGGGGAATGCACGAGCTGGCGTGGCGAGTTCAATCTGCTGCGCTGGTTTTCCTTTGCCAGTTTTTTGATCATTGCCGCCGTGGCGGCGGGGCTGGGGTACATCTCCACCCGTTTCGTGGTGGAGGAGAGCATCGAGCGCGATTCCATGCTGACCGCGCAATTTATCCAGGCCATCGGTGCTGCCGAAATTCGCCACGCATCGATTTCCCCGGAAAGAACCATGGGCGAAATGCTCGATTCTCGCCTGGATAACGCCCATCCCGACGTGAACCCGGGCGCACGTGCTGCGGCGCGCATCGAGTTTCTCGATCATGTGGCGAACCTGCCGGACCTGCTGTTGGCCACGGTGTATGCCCAGGATCGCACCGTGGTCTGGTCGACCAACCCGGAGCTGATCGGCGTACGTATCGAAGACGACGATGAACTGGACGAATCTTTCGAAATGAAGGAGCCCGTTTCCACCAGCTACCACGAAGTCGATGAAGAACGTCCCGAACAAAAACTGTTGCACGAGCCCCAGTACCTGTTCGTTGAAAACTACATCCCGATGTTCAACGCCGACAAAAGCAAAGTCATCGCCATGGTCGAGGTCTACAAGGAGCCTACTGATCTGGTTGAACGTATCCAGCGCGGTTTCAAGGCCATCTGGCTGGCCACCGTGCTCGGTGGTGCCGCCATCTACTTGGGGCTGTTCTGGATTGTGCGGCGTGCGGCGAAGCTGATCGAGAGTCAGCAGAAACAGCTGATCGCCAACGAAACCTTCGTCGCGCTGGGGGAAATGTCTTCGGCCGTGGCCCACAGTCTGCGCAACCCGCTGGCGAACATTCGCTCCAGCGCCGAACTGGCCCAGGAAATCGCCAGTCAGAGCGCGCAGAAGAACATTGGCGACATCATCAACCAGGTCGATCGCATGTCGCGCTGGGTTCGCGAGTTGCTGGTGTCGTTGCGGCCGGTGAATGACGACTACGAAACCGTAGACCTGGTGCTGGCCATCGACGACACCCTGAGTGCCTTTGACGCGCTGATCAAGCGCTCCGGTGTCGAAGTCCGGTTCACGCCGCAGGTTTGCCCACCGGTCGTCAGCCAACAGGTGCTGCTCACGCAAATTCTCAATAGCCTGTTCGCCAATGCCCTGGAAGCCATGCCCAAGGGCGGCGTGCTGAGCATCGATATCGAGTCGCCGCAGTCCGGACTCTTGCGCATGACCCTGAGCGATACCGGCAAGGGCATGACCAAACAGCAGCAACAAATGGTTTTCAAACCGTTTTTCACCACCAAACAAGGCGGGTTGGGTGTGGGCCTGGCCCTGGTCAAAAGAATAATGGAGCGTTTTGAAGGTTCGGTCGAACTGACCAGCCAAGAGCAGGAAGGAACCCGCGTTTGTCTGAACTTCAAAGTGGCAACGGGAGGGGAATATGGGGTACAGCATTCTGCTGGTCGAGGATGACGAAATCCTCGCCGGGAATCTTCAGACCTACCTGGAACGCAAAGACTTCGAGGTGACGGTCTGCCACTCGGCTGAAGATGCGCTGAAGCAAATGAACACGTTTGCCCCGGACGTCGTACTGACCGACAACTCGTTGCCGGGCATGAGCGGTCACGATCTGATCCAGAAGCTGCGTATCAGCGCGCCGGACCTGAAAGTGATCATGATGACCGGCTACGGCAATGTCGAAGACGCCGTGGTGGCGATGAAAGAAGGTGCGTTCCATTACGTCACCAAACCGGTGGCGCTGCCGGAACTCAAGCTGTTGCTGGACAAGGCCCTGGCCACCGAGCGGATGGAGCGCACGCTGTCGTTCTATCAGGAACGCGAAGCGCAGAAGTCGGGGGTGCAGGCGTTGATCGGCGAATCGGGGCCCATGGTCTTTCTGAAAAACACCATCGGCCAGTTGCTCGATGCCGAGCGCCGGATGGCCAACGCCGATTTGCCGCCGGTGCTGGTGGAAGGCGAGACGGGTACCGGCAAGGAACTGGTGGCCCGCGCGCTGCATTTCGACGGCCCGCGCAGCAAGGGCCCGTTCATTGAATTCAACTGCGCGTCGATTCCCTCCAACCTCGTGGAGTCGGAGCTGTTCGGCCACGAGAAGGGGGCATTCACCGACGCCAAGGACCGTCGCGTCGGCCTTGTGGAAGCGGCGGATGGCGGCACCTTGTTTCTCGATGAAGTCGGGGAAATGGACCTGCTGCTGCAAGCCAAACTGCTGAAGCTGCTGGAAGACCGGACCATTCGCCGGGTCGGTTCGGTGAAGGAGCGCAAGGTCGATTTGCGGGTGATCAGCGCAACCAATTGCAACCTTGAACAAATGGTCCAGCAGGGCAAGTTCCGCCGCGACCTGTTCTTCCGTTTGCGCATCATTTCGATCAAGGTGCCGCGCCTTTATACCCGTGGCGAAGACGTCCTGTTGCTGGCCCGGCACTTCCTCGCCATCCACGGCAAACGCTATGGCAAACCGAACCTGCATTTCAGCGAACAGGCCGAAGAATTGCTCATGAGCTACAGCTGGCCGGGCAACGTGCGCGAGTTGCGCAACATGCTCGAACAAACCGTGCTGCTGGCCCAGTACGACACCATCGCCGCGCACCAGTTGAACGTCTGCCTGAGCCTGGTGGACGAGCCGGTGGCGATGCCCGAGGCGCCCCATAACGAAGTGCGCCCGGCGTACAACGGCAACGAGTCGATGAACCTGCCGGAGGTCGAGCGCGACATGGTGCGCAAGATGCTCGACAAGACCGACTGGAACGTCACCAAGTCCGCACGGTTGCTGGGTTTGAGCCGCGACATGCTGCGTTACCGTATCGAAAAACTCGGCCTCGCCCGCCCGGACAAACGTCAGTGGTAGACGGGCGTCGCCTGGCCCTGTCGACTGAGGCAGGCCAGCAGGCACGTCGGGTCGACGACTTCTTCGTTCACGTAGACGCCGAGTTCCGGGTCATAGGAGCGGATGAACACCCGGACGGTGGCATCCGCGACGGTCGGCAACCGTGAGTCGGAGAACACGTGCTCGCTGGAGATCGGGATGAAATCCTGCGGCGCCGTGGGAATGTACGAGCGCGGTGGCACCGTGCTCAGCGTCGGCGGAACGGGGTGGGCGAACGGCTGGTTTTCGCCGTAATAGTTGAACTCGCTGCTGTACCCGGACGGCGGCGTCAGGTTGTCATCCGCGTGAACCCCCGTGGTGGCGGTCAGGCAGAAGATGAGCAACAGCGTCAAATCGGTGTGTTTCATGGCTGCACCTGCGAAATCGGTTGTCCCGCAATTCCCCAAGGCCATTAACTATAGCTGCCGTACGGGGGCGTTGCCGGCTTACAACATTCCAACAAACGCTACATGGGTTTTTCAAAAACGCTGATCTAGACTCGGGCCGGTCTGATAAACCCGAGTTCTGGAGCGTGCAATGGAAATGCTGACCAAAGAAAAAGCCATCGCCAGCAACCGCGATGCGTGGAATGACTCTGCCCGACACCACAAAGACAATCCCGAATGGCCGTCACTGTTGAAGGCTGTGGCACTGGGCGATTTCTGCTGCATCGACGACACATTGCGAGGCGTGCTGGAGCCGGTCGGTGTCGACGGCAAGGACGTGGTGCAACTGGGCTGCAACAACGGCCGCGAAAGTCTTTCACTGTTTGCGCTCGGTGCCCGCAGCGTCGTCGGCGTTGACCAGTCCGCGGCGTTTCTCGATCAGGCGCGGGAACTGGCTTCCCGCTCGCCGCACGCGCCTGAATTCGTCGAGGCCGACATTCATCACCTGCCGAGTGAACTGCACCACCGGTTCGATGTGGCCCTGATCACCATCGGCGTATTGGGCTGGATGCCGGACATTGGCGAATTCTTCCACCACGTCGCCCGCACCCTCAAGCCCGGCGGGGCGTTGGTGGTGTACGAAACCCACCCGTTCCTGGAATTGTTCGACCCCGAATCAGACGATCCCTTTCGCCCGGTCACTTCGTACTTCCGCCGCGAACCTTTCGTGCAGGACCAGCCGATCGTCTACGAAGGCAAGGTCGAACAGCAGGCCGCGACGTCCTACTGGTTCGTCCACACCCTCAGCGAGATGTTTACCGGCGCCATCGAAGCGGGGTTGCAGATCAGCCACTTCAAGGAGTATCCGCACTCCAACCGGGAGGAGATTTATGATCAGTATCAGCAACGAGAGGCGCAGTTGCCGTTGTGTTTTACGTGGGTGGGGGTGAAGTGCTGAGTTTTTGAGCCGAAAATGAGTTGCCCCTATCGCGAGCAGGCTCGCTCCCACCTTGATCTTTGGCACAACGAAGATCCAATGTGGGAGCGAGCCTGCTCGCGATGAGGCCCTAACGTGCAACGCAAACCTGAAATCTGCCCCAACTCCAGTTTCGCTGCAGCTATCCTTTTCCCCACGCCCCTCAAACAGGTTCACCCATGCTTTCGGTCCAAGGCGTTTTCAAAAGCTACGCCACTCCGCAAGGTCCGCTGTCGGTGCTGCAAGGTGTCGACCTGACGCTGAAATCCGGCAGCAGCCTGGCGCTGATGGGCGAGTCGGGCAGCGGCAAAAGCACCTTGCTGCACTTGATCGCCGGGCTGGACAAGGTCGATAGCGGCAGCATTCGCAGTGGTGAGCATCAGCTTGAACGGATGAGTGAAGGGCAACTGGCGAACTGGCGACGCACCGAAATCGGCCTGGTGTTCCAGCAGTTCAACCTGATCGGCAGTTTGCGCGTGGAGGACAATCTGGCGTTCCAGGCGCGGCTGGCGGGGCGGCATGATGCGCGCTGGCAGGCGCATCTGGTCAAGCGCCTGGGCCTGGGCGATGTGCTGCGGCGTTATCCCGAGCAGTTGTCCGGCGGCCAGCAACAGCGAGTCGCGCTGGGCCGGGCGCTGGCGTCGCAACCTAAACTGCTGCTGGCCGATGAACCCACCGGCAGCCTCGATGAAGCCACCAGCGATGAAGTGCTGAAGTTGTTGCTGGAACTGCTCGACGACAGTCCGACGACGTTGTTGATGGTCACCCACAGCCCGAGAGTGGCCGAGCGACTGGCAGAAAAAGTGGTGCTGCACCGTGGCCGTCTGGCTGGCGCGGACGAGCACTGAGGTGCGGGTCTTTCATGAGACGTTGCGGGCGCTGCTCAGCCATTGGCGGCAGCACCCGGTGCAGTTTTTCAGTGTGCTGACCGGGCTGTGGCTGGCCACCAGCCTGCTGACCGGCGTGCAGGCGCTCAACAGTCAGGCGCGGGATAGTTACGCGCGAGCCAGTCAGTTGATCGGCGGTGAGCCGCAGGCCAGCCTCAGCGCACCCGGTGGCGGGACTTTTTCTCAGGCATTGTTTATCGAACTGCGCCGCGCCGGTTGGCCGGTGTCGCCGGTGCTGCAAGGGCGGGTGACGCTCAAGGGCCATGAAGACCAGCGCTTGCAACTGATGGGCATCGAGCCGGTGTCGCTGCCGGCCGGTTCGGCGGTGGCCGGGCGGGCATTGGACATCGAGCAGATCGTCCGGTTTTTCAGCCCGCCGGGCAGCACCTGGATTTCGCCGCAGACGTTGCAAGCGTTGGGCATGGGCGAAGGCGAGCAGCCGCTGACGTTGAGCGGGGCGACATTGCCGCCGCTGCATGTACAAACTGACATGGCCCCCGGCGTGTTGCTGGTGGATATCGGCTTCGCCCAGCAGATTCTGGGGTTGCCGGAGCAACTGTCACGTCTGCTGCTGCCCAAGGATTTCACCGCCACCTTGCCGGATCAGTTCAAAAGCCAGCTCCAACTCAAAAGCAGCGGCGAAGAAAACAACCTCTCGCGCCTCACCGAAAGCTTTCACCTGAACCTCGATGCCTTGGGTTTTCTGTCTTTCGTGGTCGGCCTGTTCATCGTTCACGCGGCCATCGGGCTGGCGCTGGAACAACGCCGAGGGCTGCTGCGAACCTTGCGCGCCTGTGGTGTCAGCGCACGGATGTTGATCGCTTGCCTCGCCGTTGAACTGGGCGGCCTGGCACTGATCGGCGGCCTCGCCGGCGTTGCCAGTGGCTACCTGCTGGCCAGCGTGCTGCTGCCGGATGTCGCCGCCAGTTTGCGCGGTTTGTACGGTGCCGAAGTGGCGGGGCAGTTGAGCCTCAGCCCATGGTGGTGGCTCAGTGGCGTCGGCCTGAGCCTGCTCGGCGCGTTATTGGCCGGTGCCAACAGTTTGTTGCGGGCGGCGCGTCTGCCGTTGCTGGCCCTGGCCGATCCGCAAGCCTGGCATCAGGCTCACGCACGCTGGTTGCGGCGCCAGGCTTGGGTCGCGGCGATTGCCGGCGTGATCGCGTTACTGGCGCTGATCCGCGGCGACAGTCTCGCCAGTGGATTTGTGCTGATGGCGGCATTGTTGATCGGTGCCGCATTGGCGCTGCCGGTGGTGCTCAACAGCGTGCTGAACCTGACGCTGCATCGCAGCCGCTCGGTGCTCGGCCAATGGTTTCTCGCTGATTGCCGCCAGCAACTGCCAGCCCTGAGCCTGGCGCTGATGGCGCTGCTGTTGGCATTGGCGGCGAACATCGGCGCCGGCAGCATGACCGCCGGTTTCCGCCAGACCTTCAGCAACTGGCTCGAACAACGCCTGACTGCCGAGCTGTACGTGAACCCGCAAAATCCGGCCCAGGCCCGAGAACTGCAGAGCTGGCTCAAACAGCAACCCTCCCTCAGCGCGGTGCTGCCCAACTGGCAGGTGTCGATCCAGTTGCAAGGCTGGCCGGCGGACGTGTTCGGCGTGATCGATCACCCGACCTATCGCCAGCACTGGCCGCTGTTGGAGGCCTTGGGTGACAACCCGTGGGACCGACTGGCCAAGGACGACGCCTTGATGCTCAGCGAACAACTGGCGCGGCGATTGAAAGTGCATCTGGGCGACCACCTGACGATTCCCACACCGGCGGGCCCCTGGTCGCCGCGAATCGTCGGAATCTACGCCGACTACGGCAACCCCAAGGGCCACCTCCTGGTCAACGTCAACCACCTGCTGCGCGGCTGGCCGCAACTGACGCCGAACCGTTTCAACCTGCGCATCGACCCGCCGTTGATTGCGCCGTTCCTGCAAACCCTGCAAGCGCGCTTCGCCCTCGATGACAGTCGCATCGTCGATCAGGCCCGGCTCAAGGGCTGGTCCACGCAAGTGTTCGAGCGCACCTTCGCCGCCACTGCCGCGCTGAACAGCCTGACCCTCGCAGTCGCGGGCGTGGCGCTGTTCATCAGCCTGCTGACCCAGAGCCAGAGCCGCCTCGGACAACTCGCGCCCCTGTGGGCGCTGGGCGTGACGCGTCGGCAATTGATGCTGCTCAACCTCGGGCAAACCTGGCTGCTGGCGGTGCTGACACTGATGTTGGCGTTGCCGTTGGGCATCGCGCTGGCGTGGTGCCTGGACACGGTGATCAACGTTCAGGCGTTCGGCTGGCGCCTGCCGTTGCGGGTCTTTCCATTGCAGTTGTTGCAGTTGATGGGGCTGGCGTTGTTCGCGACCTTGTTGGCGTCGGCGTGGCCGCTGTACGCGCTGTATCGCTCGCAACCGGCGGACCTGCTGAGGACGTTTGCTCATGAGGATTAAGCTCGGTGCATTGTTGCTGGCACTTTTTTTGAGCGGCTGCGATGACACGGCGCCGGTTGAAAAAGGTTTTGCCGGGCTCGGAGGTGAAGCCGCCGCGTTCACACCGGTAGTGCCCGGCCGGGTGTTCAGTTTCCCGGCGGATCACGGTCCCCATGATGGTTTTCGGATCGAGTGGTGGTACGTCACGGCTAACCTCAAGGACGATCAGGGGCGCGAGTTCGGCGTGCAATGGACGCTGTTTCGCAGTGCGTTGAAAGCCGCGTCCGAGGTGGCGGGATGGGGCAATCAGGTGATCTGGTTGGGGCATGCTGCGGTGACGTCTGCCACGGTGCATCATGCTGCCGAGCGCTATTCCCGGGGCGGCGTTGGTCAGGCGGGGGTGAGTCTTGACCCGTTCAATGCGTGGATCGACGACTGGCGATTCAGCAGCCAGAGCGCCGATCCTCTGGCGGAGCTTCAACTCAGTGCCCGCGACAAGGCGTTCGGCTACCAGCTGCGGCTGACGTCCACGCGTCCACTGGTGCTTCAGGGCGACAAGGGTTTCAGTCAGAAATCCGAACAGGGCCAGGCGTCGTACTACTACAGCCAGCCGTTTTTCCAGGCCAGCGGCACGTTGGATATCGACGGCAAGGCCTATCAGGTCAGCGGTCCAGCCTGGCTTGACCGCGAGTGGAGCAGCCAGCCACTGACCGCCAATCAGACGGGCTGGGACTGGTTTTCCCTGCACCTGGACAGCGGCGAACAGGTCATGCTGTACCGCATGCGGCAGAAAAACGGCGAGCCGTATCTCACCGGCACCTGGATCGACGCACAGGGCCAGACTCAGTTATTGCACGCCGCCGACATCATCCTCACGCCACAAGACACCGCGACAGTCGCCGGTCGTTCGATGCCGGTGCGCTGGTCGATCAAAATCCCCGCCAAGCACCTCGACATCACCCTCGATGCCCTCAATCGCAATGCCTGGATGAGTTTGCGCATTCCGTACTGGGAAGGCCCCGTGCGCCTGAGCGGCAGTCACGCGGGGCAGGGCTATCTGGAAATGACCGGGTATTGAGTCGCAACTCTCGACAGCGCGTGCCTCGAAATACCGCGTCCACCCGTGCAAGAGACGGCGGACAATCGCTGAACAGCGTCTATGCTCAGTGGCACAGACGGCGCCGAACCTCGATTCAGAGCCGTCTGCTGCCATCCACCACAGGGAATGTCCCGCTTATGAAACTTCATGCTCTGACTAAAGCCATCACCCTCGCCACCGTGCTGTCCTCTGTCAGCTTTAGCGCCGTGGCGGCGGACATTCCGTTGTCTGCCGTCGTTGAAGCCGATCAAGTCACGACCAAAGTCCTGGCCGTAGACGCCGCTAACCACCAAGTCGTCCTTGAAGGTGCTGAAGGCCGTGAGGTGAATGTACAACTGAGCGACAAGGCCAAGAATCTGGGTAACCTGAAGGTCGGTGATAAGGTCACTGTCGAAGTGATCCGCTCGGTCGCCGCTTACCTCGACACTGATGTCGACAAAGGCCTGCCGGGCTCTACCGAACGCACCGGAGAAATCCGCGCCACCAAAGACGACCCCAACCCAGGGGGTGAAGCCTTCCGTCAGGTGCAGGTACAACTGCAAATCACCAAAATTGATTTGGCGAAAAATCAGGTGACCTTCAAGGGACCCCGCGGACACTCGAAAACCATCAACGTTGAAAAGCCTGAAGTTCAGAAAAAACTGAAAGACTTGAAAGTAGGGCAGAGCGTCGTCGTGACGTATACCGATGTATTGAAAGTGACCACTCAACACTAAAGTTGAGTCTTGGCTCTACAGCTTGATCATTCCTGTACAGTTTCTTGTATAGGAATGATCAAATTTAATGGTCTAACTGGTGGGTTTAAAAGTTGTCGGCGTGATATTGCAATCGACATTTTGTTAAACATTGTGTACACAAATTTCATGTTTATGCACACGGACATATCCGCCAACTTCTATTAAAATCCCTCCCGTTCGCCCAGTGTCAGGGCTCTTTACCAGTGCATGGATTGCCGAGGCCATTACACTGGGCGAACACCTTCTTCAAGTGCAATATGCACTGCATAAATCCGATAGGATGCCTAGCATTTCTTGTAAAGGATAAAAACGGCAGCCGCCGTTCTGACACGGATGAAACCTCTCTCCCTTTATCACCCGGCCCTCTACTGGCTGCGCGTGTGGCAAAAAAGACTGTTCCGCCAACTGGCGTGGCGCTTCTCCCGCAAACGTTACGCTCGCCCGAAAGACACCTTAGAGCGCTTGCCGTATCGATACCTCAAACACACCTCCAAACTGATCCGCAAGCTCGGCGACTCCGATGTACAGCTGCAACACAACAAAGTCGTGAACCTGAAATTGGCCGTGGCTTCAATTGACGGCGTGGTCATTGGCCCCGGTGAATACTTTTCCTTCTGCCGTCTGGTCGGCCGACCGACCCGAAAACGCGGTTATGTCGAGGGCATGGAACTGTCCTTTGGTGAAGCACGCAGCGGCCTCGGTGGCGGGATTTGCCAACTAAGCAACCTGATCCACTGGATGGCGATTCACTCCCCGCTGCTGGTGGTCGAACGATCGAATCACAGCTTCGACCCATTTCCTGACGAAGGGCGCGTGCTGCCATTCGGTTCCGGGGCGGCGATCTTTTACAACTACATCGACCTGGTGTTGCACAACCCGACGGATCGGCACTTTCAGTTGAAGTTGAAAGTGGCTGAGCAGCAGTTGGAAGGGGAGTTGTTGTGTGATCAGATCCGGGCGTTTCGGTATCACGTTTATCAACGGGAACACCGGTTTGTGCGTGAAGGCGGGCGGGTGTTTCGGGAGAATGAAATCTGGCGGGATGTGAGGAGCAAGGGGCAGGAGAGTCAGGTATTGGAGAGTGCGCGGCTTTATAAGAATCGGGTGGTGGTCAAGTATGAGGTTGAAGAGAGTTTATTGGCTGAGCGTGCATAAAAAACGGGCGATCATTTGATCGCCCGTTTTTCTTAACTTGTTTTTTACACCGGATGCTTACTGGCGTCGAAATACTCCATGAAGCTCTGGCCCTGAGCAAAGGCTTTTTCAATCCTGGCGCTCAGTGCAACCAACTCGGCACTTGGCGTTGCCCATTGCTCTGGGGGCAGTGGTTTCGACCAGTCTGCAATCGAGTCCGGCAGCGCTTTCATACTGTAGCCATGGTCCCACTCTGCAACCCAGTACGGAAAACGCCACCAAGTGATCAGGTGTGTCAGATACCACCAGCCAACGCCTAAAGCGGAACGCTCGTTGTGCTGGTATTCCTCATGCATATCGGCACGCTCTTGATCGAAGGTATGGCGGCCTTCGTAAGGTGCCTTGCCGGGGCAGTACTGCGGTCCTTTTTCCATATAAACGCGGATCGCTTCCCACTCGCCCAAGCCATGGATGGGTGTTGCTACGCCTTGGTTTACGAAGTGGACTGTGTCGGACCTGGGATCGTCGAAGGCCATGCCAAAGGTGTAAGTGCTGATGATGCCTTCGCCGGTTGAACCGGTACTGACTGAGAGCCAGGCGACCAGTTCTTCCCATGGCTGGATGACGGGTACGTCGGAGTTGTTGGGGAAAAAGCAGACTTCGCGGCGTTGGCGGTTGAAGCGGATGGGGCGGGTCTTGGATTTATTGAGGGTGGTACTGATCACCGCATACAGTCCTAAAACCGCTGCGCCTGCCGCTCCCCAAGCGCCGACGGCAGCACCCATGGGGAAAAACTCTTTGAAAATGTATATAAATGTTCGGTCGTAGGGATCACCGATACTCATCAAGCCTGCGATAAAAGGTCCTACTATCAAACTTACAATCAACAAGAGCATTACACTTGCGATCATCACTCTGGCTTGGAAAGCCTTATTGAAGTTGCTACTACCGACATCGAGATAAGTATCGTTGACGTCGAGAAAGCTTCCACCCAAATCCATTGGTGTCTGCCCGGTAGGAATGGGTAGTGGTGAAAAGAACAATGCCTCGCCAGCGGCAAAACGTCGGGTCTCACCAGCGACAGGGCGCTGATTGCTCAAGTCCCGCCAATCACCGGGCTGTTTGATCTCTACGCTCATAATGCAGAACTATCCGCTGATTCGTTTGCCTCGGTTTTGCTGAGGTTGGCCTTGAAGTACGTCATGAAATCATGTCCCTGAGCGAAAGCCTTCTCGATCTTGGCGCTTTGCTCGTTTAAAGCTGGGCTCGGTTTGGCCCATTGCTCAGACGGCAAAGGTTTAGACCACTCAGCAATGGATTCAGGTAGAGACTTCATGCTGAAACGGTGGTCCCATTCCGCTACCCAGTACGGAAAACGCCACCAGGTGATCAGGTGCGTCAGGTACCACCAGCCAACGCCTAAAGCGGAACGCTCGTTGTGCTGGTATTCCTCATGCATGTCTTGTCGTTCTTTATCGAAGGTGTGACGACCCTCGTAGGGTGCATTGCCAGGGCAGAGCTCTGGACCCTTTTCCATGTAGATACGTATGGCTTCCCACTTGCCTAGTCCATGAATAGGAGTCATGACCTCTTGTGTAAGAAAGTGCACCGTATCGGCCTTGGGATTATCAATGGCCATGCCAAAGGTGTAGCTACTGATTACGCCTACTCCTGTAAACGCGGTGCTGACTGAGATCCATGCAACCGTGTCTTCCCAAGGCTGGATCACTGGTTCGTCGGAGCCATCCGGGAAGTAACAGACCTCTCGGCGTTGACGGTTAAATCGGATAGGTCGGGTACGGGCTTTGCTTCTGGTGGTGCTGATAATCGCGTACAGACCGATCAGCGCTGCTCCTCCTCCACACCAGAGCGCTAGTGATAGTCCAAACTCAAAAAAATCGTTGAAGTAAAACCAAAAGCTTCTACCGAATGGATTTATGAATGCTGCGAAGCCCATCAAGGTTGGGAGAACAAATAGACAAACGAGAACTACGACTGTAGGAAGCGACACAGCTAAGCGTGCTTGGAAAGATTTGGTGAGGTTGCTGCTGCCTAAGTCCAGGTAGGTGTCGTTGACTTCAACGAAGCTTCCGCCGAGATCCATTGGGATTTGCCCGGTAGGAACTGGCAACGGAGAGAAAAATAGTGCTTCACCTGTGGCAAAACGACGAGTTTCACCCGCCATGGGATGGTGGTTTTTGAGGTCAAGTTCGACTTGCTGTTCTGGTCTGGATGGCATGCTAGCTCAATTGAAAAGTCGGATGACTACAGCGAGTCGATTGTTACTCGCAGCCAAGAGGCATCTGTGCGCGCGTCCTTAACTTAGATAGTCTTGGAAGCAGTTTGCCATTCTGCGCGTTTAGTGAGATGTCTGTAAATTGTTTAATGTGAGCTTGGCTAGTATTTAGTGCGCCTCATAAGGAACTATTTGTCTCTACTTCTCAATATCAACCAGTCTCGTGGTAGGACCATCTGATTGCAGGCGCTCCAGCACAATCTTCGGCCAACGATTACGCGAGCGACGTTTAGCTATTTTGTACGTGAAATCTTGAACTAGGTTCAGGGGGTGGAAAAACAAGTTTCCCAAGAACATTGCGGCATCAATGCCACTTAAATAGTTTTTGCCGTCGGTAGCAGCTTTTTTTTCTGCAATGACTTGTAGGGTGTGACCAAGAAACTCCGACTGTTTGAGGTTCGATGCTAGTAAATTTTTTACGAATGTATCTGATTTGCTTGAGTTGCCATTTTTGTCAAACCAAGGCCCGTTATTCATGTAAGCGCGGATGTACTCCCAAAAGCCCTTTTGCATTTCAAGGGTTTTTCCTATTGGAGAAACAAGGCTAATCATCAATGTATTTTCTGGGTCGCCGAATCGCTGAACCATGATTTCCAAAGAGGCATTTTTCATTTCGGCGGTATAAGGTCCGACCATCTGAAATTCGCACGTTAGTGCTTCCAGGCCATCCCAGGGGGCATGAAACAGTTCCCCGTTGTTGTCAAAATATACTTCGCGGGTGCGTCTGTTGAACATTATAGGTAACGGTAATCGGCGAAAAATCTCCCAAAAAAATGGGATCAGAACCAGTGGAGTTGCGACAATCAGAGCATTGCCGGTACCTGCGTAATTGCCATTTGCGAGTAACCACAGGGCTATAAGTAAGCAGGGAATCGATCCGAACGCCATTACGCCCGTGAGGAGACCTCGGTCCGTATCTCCTCCGGTTTTTAACGACAAAAAATTCTCAGCATGCTCATCGGTGATGAACAACTCCGTCGGTGCTTCGTCGGTAGTTTCATTCCATTTTAAGCTGGCATGAGGCACCGCCCCGTACTTGGCCCGGGCTTGATGGGCCAGATTCTTCACAACCATGCGAGTTCCTTGATTTCAATTAGTGGCAAGGTCATACCTTCTAGTGGTGAATAGCTAAGCGTGCCATCTTTTCAATGTCGGTAAGTTTCGTAGATGGCCCATCCGACTGCAAGCGCTCAAGTACGATTTTCGGCCAGCGATTACGGGATCTACGTTTAGCGATGTTGTAGGTGAAATCTTGAATGCGGCTTGAAGGATAAAAGAATAAATTTGCTAAAATCATTACAAAATCAATGCCGCTCAGGTAGTTTTTTCCTGCGGAGGTGGATTTTTTCTTAGCAATAGTCTGGCGAGTGTGTTTTAGAAAGTCAGATTGCTTTAGGTTTGCTTCTAACTGGCTTTTAACGAAGGCGTCAGACTGGCTGTGAGCACCGGTTTTGTCAAACCAAGGCCCGTTGTTCATGTAGGATCGGATGTATTCCCAAAATCCTTTTTGCATGTCCAGTGTTTTTCCTGTGGGGCTGCCAAGACTAACCATGAGTATGTTCTGAGGCTTATCAAATTGCTGGACGACCACTTCAAGAGATGCATTGTTTATACCTGCAGTATAAGGGCCGATAATCTGAAACTCGCAAGCAACCGCTTGGGCTACACTCCATGGTGAGTGAAATAGTTCGCCATTGTTGTCGAAATAAATCTCTTTAGTGCGCCGATTAAATAATACCGGTAGAGGGAGTGGGCGGAGAATTTCCCAGAGAAATGGAATCAGAAGCATTGGCAGGCCAACTAAAAGACCGTTTATTCCGCCTTCAGTTTTTCCTGTAGAAAAAAACCAAATAGCCATGAGTAGACAAGGAACAGCTCCTAGGGCCATCAGCCCGGTGATCAGTCCACGATCAGTATCGGCGCTGTTTTTTAGTGATAAATAGTTTTCTGTATGTTCATCCGTAATAAAGAGCTCCATCGGAGCTTGCCCGGTGGGCTCATTTGCGGTCAGAATAATACTGGACGCTTCGCCATACTTGGTACGCGCTTCTTGAATGATATCTTTTAAAGTCATGCTATTTCTTTGCTCCTTCTATGGAATAGCATCTGTATTTTCCAAGTCGATCAATCTGGTCGTAGGTCCATTGTGTTTTAGCCGCTCAAGTACGATGTGTGGCCAGCGATTGCGTGATCTTCGCTGTGCCATGTTGTAAGTGAAATTGTGTATTAAATTTGATGGGTAAAACATTAGGTGGCCGATAAACATAAGTGAATCTATGCCGCTTAAGTAATTTTTTCCGCCTGCTGTGGTTTTTTTGTTCGCGATGGTTTGGCGCCAGTGTCCAAGAAGTTGCGATTGATTGAGGTTTGCCGAAAGCTGCGTTCTAACAAAATTATCTGATTCACTATGGTTCCCGTTTTTATCGAACCATGGCCCATTATTCATGTAGGAACGGATGTATTCCCAGAATCCCTTCTGCATGTCGAGGGTTTTACCTATTGGTGAACCTAGGCTAATCATTAATGAATTGTCAGGGGCGAAAAAGCGATGAAGCATTATTTCTAAAGACGTATTTCCAATGCTTCCAGTATATGGGCCGATAATTTGAAACTCGCATGCCATTGCTTGAATTTCATCCCAAGGGGAGTGAAATAGCTCACCTTCATTTTCAACGTAGACCTCACGAGTGCGGCGATTGAATAGAATGGGTAGAGGAAGAGGTCGACAGACTTCATATAAGAAAGGAATTAAAAACATCGGGATCGCAATGGCGAGAGACAAAGCTGCCAGCGCCCATTCAGCTTCCATCGCCATCCATAGTGACAGAAGTAGGCCAAGCGGAGACGCGATACCTGCAAGCAAACCTGTCATTGCCCCCCGTTCAGCGTCGCCGCTCATTTTCAGGGTGAGATAATTTTCAGTGTGTTCATCGGTAATGAATAGCTCTATAGGGGCCTTGCCTGTTGGTTTCTCAGCCCTGAGAATTACCGTAGGCGGGGCTCCATATTTTGCATTCGACTGTCTTATAAGATCACCCAGTACCATGTGATTCCCTTGTTTTCTGGTAGGGATGTGCATTTCGTATGCATATCTTGAAAAAGATAGAATGACCTGTTTTCATGAGGTCGTAGTAAATAGATTGCCCTTTTACGCCTTATACAGAACAACATCTGTATTTTCCTAATCTGTCAGTCTGGTCGCAGGGCCATTATGCCTTAGTCGCTCAAGCACTATGTTCGGCCAGCGATTGCGCGATCTCCTTTTTGCGATATTATAAGTAAAGTTCTGTATTAGGTTTGATGGGTAAAACATTAAATGGCCAAGAAACATAAGTGCGTCTATACCGCTTAAATAATTTTTCCCTTCCGCCGCCGCTTTTTTTTCTGCGATAGTTTGGCGCCAGTGTCCAAGGAGCTGGGATTGATCGATGTTCGCAGAAAGTTGCGTTTTTACAAAGTTGTCTGAATCACTATGATTTCCATTTTTATCGAACCATGGACCATTATTCATGTAGGAACGAATGTATTCCCAGAATCCTTTCTGCATGTCCAGTGTTTTTCCTGCCGGAGATCCTAGGCTCACCATAAGCGCGTTTTCAGGGTTTTGATACCGATGAACCATAATTTCTAAAGATGCGTTTTTCATACCAGCAGTGTAGGGGCCGACTATTTGAAATTCACATGCAACGGCTTGGATACCATCCCATGGACAGTGAAACAACGCCCCTTCATGATCAAAATAGACCTCGCGAGTCCTGCGGTTGAAAAGTATCGGTAGAGGAAGTGGTCGAAGTGTCTCCCATAGGAACGGGGCAAGGAAAAGCGGAACGCCAAACACCACTGGCCATATTACGGCTTCCCATCGGCCTTGAAGCGCCATCCACAACCCCATGACAAGACAAAGACTTGAGCAAATACCGCCAAGAATACCGGTCAACATTCCTCGGTCAGAGTCCCCTCCAACCTGAAGTGATAGGTATTGCTCAGTGTGTTCATCCGTAATGAAAAGCTCCATAGGAGCCTTGCCTGTGGGCTGATCTGCACTTAGAACTATTCGGCTAGTTGCATGTGCGAGACCGCGGGGCTGTTCGATCTCTACGCTCATAATGCCGAACTATCCGCAGATTCTTTTGCCTCGGTTTTGCTGAGGTTGGCCTTGAAGTACGTCATGAAATCCTGTCCTTGAGCAAAGGCTCTTTCAATCTTCGCGCTTTGCTCGTTCAAAGCTGAGCTCGGTTTGCACCATTGCTCAGACGGTAAGGGTTTGGACCACTCAGCAATCGAGTTAGGTAGGGACTTCATGCTGAAACGATGATCCCATTCCGCCACCCAGTACGGAAAACGCCACCAAGTGATCAGGTGTGTCAGGTACCACCAGCCAACCCCGAAAGCGGAACGCTCGTTGTGCTGGTATTCCTCGTGCATGTCTTGTCGTTCTTTATCGAAGGTGTGACGACCCTCGTAGGGGGCTTTGCCAGGGCAGAACTCTGGACCTTTTTCCATGTAGACACGTATGGCTTCCCATTTGCCCAAGCCATGAGCAGGAGTCATTACGCCTTGTCTCACAAAGTGCACTACGTCAGCTCCGGAGTCGTCGAACGCCATACCAAAGGTATAGGCGCTTGCTACTCCCACTCCAGTAACCCCTGTACTGATTGAGAGCCAAGATACTGTCTCTTCCCATGGTTGAATGACAGGAGCGTCAGAACCTTCGGGGAAGAAGCAGGCTTCACGACGTTGGCGGTTGAATCGAATTGGACGGGTGCGGGACTTCGCTCTGGTAGTGCTCAAGATAACGTAAGTACCCAGAAGCGCGGCTATTCCTCCTCCCCAAAGACTAAAGGTCACACCGAAATGGAACATACCTGCAGCTCTGTCCCAAAAGGATTCGGAAAATGGATTTCCCCAAGTAGTAGATCCTGCAAGCAAAGGCAGAACAATCAGGCATGAGAAGATGAATATCATACCGAGCCCAATCATTGCCCTAGCTTGGAAAGCCTTGCCGAAATTACTACTGCCCACGTCAAGGAATGTCTCGTTGACTTCAACGAAGCTTCCGCCGAAATCCATGGGGATTTGCCCGGTAGGCACCGGCAGTGGCGAAAAAAATAGAGCCTCTCCAGTAGCAAAACGACGAGTTTCACCGGCGGCAGGGCGCTGCTGTTTAATATCGAACTCGTCGTGCTGCGCAGAGATAGGTGTCATTCGGAAAGCCATAAAGGGTGTTCGGCCTAGGACGCGCCCACTGTGGGCTCTTGAGCCGGTTCGGAAAATTTCACCTTGAAGTAATCCAGCAGGTTTTGCCCTTTGGCAAAGGCCTTCCGGATGTCAGCGCTTTCCTCGAGCAACGCTTCGCTCGACATAGCGTGCTGGTCAGGGGGGAGAGGTCTTGACCATTCCAGGACTTTTTTAGGAAAACCTGCTTTTGGCCGACTGTTCACCCAACCGGATATGTAGCACGGTATTGTCCAGCCGCTAAAAATTTGTATTGTCAAAAAGCCCCAGACGTAACGTAGAAATGAGTGATCTGCTCGATAACTACGACGACACAGATGGAAAAATTCGACGGAACCTTCCTCTAGTTCGTCCGATTGATCTGGGGGGAGGGCAGACATACCTTCCTCCATATAGGCACGGATTGCCTCCCACTCAGAAACGGCAAGGCTCAAATTACTGCTGGGTATAACGGACCACAATACATTTCCGGTGCCGGCATCCCGCAGGCCAATCATCAGTTTGTATTCTGGCATCACTGCATATTGGGTAATGAGTTTTCCCACTGAGACACAGGCTATAACATCTTCCCAAGGTACAAATCGTGGTTTATGGCCCTTTTGAGGTACAAATACGACTTCGCGGCGCTGCCTGTTAAAGCGAACAGGTGGGTGTGCTGAAACTTGTCGAGCGGCTTGATGGAAGAAATAAATATAGGTAAGTGCGATAGCGCCAATAATCAACCAAAGTATAGGGTTGAAAAAAAAGCTGAGCCAGCCACTCAAAAATGGCTCTGCGTTTCTTCTAAGGTAAGAGGCGAAAGCAGAGAAAAAAAATAGCAAAGTGACAATTAGTATTACCGCGCCGATGCCAATTCTAGCCATAAACTCAAAATTGCCTTGCCCGACAGCAAAGTCTAGAAAGGTTTCATTGGTGTTACGGTACAGTTGGCGCGCACTGAAAGGCGGCAGACCTGTAGGGACGGGCCTAGGTGATAGGTAGACAATCTCTGTGCCAGATTCACTTCTAAAGTCTCCAGCATGAGGTAGTTGGTCATATTTATGCTTCAAGGACGCGCCTCATCGTTTTCACTCAGTTATTTATTGATTTTTCTGTCTTATTTGCGTTTAGATTTGCTTTGAAGTAAGTCATGAAATCTTGTCCTGAGCGAAGGCCTTCTCGATCTTGGCGCTTTGCTCTTTCAAAGCTTGGCTCGGCTTGGCCCATTGCTCAAACGGTAAAGGTTTAGACCACTCAGCAATGGATTCAGGTAGAGACTTCATGCTGAAACGATGGTCCCATTCCGCTACCCAGTACGGAAAACGCCACCAGGTGATCAGGTGTGTCAGGTACCACCAGCCAACGCCTAAAGCGGAACGCTCGTTGTGCTGGTATTCCTCATGCATGTCTTGTCGTTCTTTATCGAAGGTGTGACGACCCTCGTAGGGTGCTTTGCCGGGGCAGAACTCTGGACCTTTTTCCATGTAGATACGTATGGCCTCCCATTTGCCCAAGCCATGGATGGCTGTTGCTACGCCTTGGTTTACAAAATGGACTTTGTCGGACTTGGGATCGTCGAAGGCCATGCCAAAGGTGTAAGTGCTGATGATGCCTTCACCGGTTGAACCGGTACTGACTGAGAGCCAGGCTACCAGTTCTTCCCATGGCTGGATGACGGGTACGTCGGAGTTGTTGGGGAAGAAACAGACTTCGCGGCGTTGGCGGTTGAAGCGGATGGGGCGGGTGCGGGATTTGGTGAGTGTGGAGCTGATGACAACATAACAGCCGATAATGGCAAATGCCGCGCCGCCCCAACCGGAAATCCACAGACCAAATTCAAAAAACTCGCTGAAATACCATGAGAAGTTACGTCCAAAAGGGTTGTTGAATGTTGATAATCCCATAATTGTAGGTAGGACCAGCAGGCAAGAAACTATGAAACCCATGCACAGACCAATCATTGCTCTGGCTTGAAATGCTTTACCAAAAATGCTGCTGCCAATGTCCAGATATATGTCATTTACCTCAACAATGCTCCCACCCAAATCCGAGGGTATTTGTCCGGTTGGCACCGGCAGTGGCGACAAAAATAGAGCCTCTCCAGTAGCAAAACGACGAGTTTCACCGGCGGCAGGGCGCTGCTGTTTAATATCGAACTCGTCGTGCTGCGCAGAGATAGGTGTCATTCGGAAAGCCATAAAGGGTGTTCGACCTAGGACGCGCCCACTGTGGGCTCTTGAGCCGGTTCGGAAAATTTCACCTTGAAGTAATCCAGCAGGTTCTGGCCTTTCGCAAATGCTTTTCTGATCTCAGCACTTTCCTTCATCAACTCATCGCTAGGTACCGCATGTTCTTCAATAGGACGTGATAGTGACCAATCCAGTACTTCCTTGGGGAATCCTGCTTTGGGGCGGTTATTGATCCAGGCTGCGATGTAGCAGGGTATCGTCCAGCCACTGAAAAATTGAATTGTCAAAAAGCCCCATATATATCGAAGGAATGAATGATGAGAGCGATATCCTTGTCTGCACATATGAAAATAGGCGACTGAACCTGCTTCGAATTCATCTGATTGCCCCATGGGTAATGCTTGAGGCCCTTCTTCCATATAGATGCGTATGGCCTCCCACTCAGCTATGGCTTGGTTCAAGTTCCCGCTCGGAACGCTGACCCAAAGCACATCGCCATTTTTGTCACGAAGTCCGATCATCAGTTTGAATTCGGGGATTACAGCATATTGAGTGATCAGCTTGCTCACTGAAACGCTCGCAATGACTTCTTCCCACGGAACATAACGAGGAGACATTCCCTTCTTGGGAACAAAAACAACTTCCCGGCGCTGGCGATTGAAACGTACTGGAGGTTGATTGCTGACTTGGCGAATGGCAAAGAAAAACACGCAAAGGTAAAGAGTGGCAAGCGCACCCACAAAGCCCCAAACCGCAATGCTTGTAAAGAAATCCAGCCAACTACTCCAGAACGGCTCTATATCTCTTCTTATCCAAGATCCAAGCCCCGTTGTAAAAAAAAGAAAAATCAACAGGAACATCACCGCCCCGATTCCAGCTCGGGCCATAAACTCAAAGCTTCCTCGAGAAATGGCAAAGTCTAAAAAAACTTCATTGGCGTAGCGGTGCAACTGGCGCGCACTGAAAGGCAGCACTCCCGTAGGTACTGGCTTTGGTGACAAATAAACTATCTCAGTACCCGGTTCTCTCTCGATATCACCTGCATGAGGCAATCGATCATATTTGTTTTCAAGCATGTAGGTGCTCCGGTTTCACGTCGACCCACTGTAATGCTGTTCGACTGGCTCGGACGGATGGTTCGCCTTTAACGACGCTATTTTTTTCAGCGCCAAGAAAACTTAAGGAGATGGGGTAATACAGGTATTCGTCCTTGGCTTTCAGGGGGGCATTTGCAATATCAGGTTGAACGCTCAATCGCAGCTTCAGTTGTGATTGCTCACCGCACCAGCTTTCGGGGACAACGAGCCGAGCTATAAGTGGATTGATATTTGCCAAGCTTAGTCCGTCTCTTACATCAATGCCCACATCAGCAGCATCACGATTCAGCTGCGCTGATAGCTCAGCTTGAACTCGTATTGGATGCTCTTTTAGTTCTTCTAAGCTTAATCCTGGAAATGTCAAAAGCAGTGTGCGTACGGGCGTTGTACCTTTGTTTTTTTCGCCAAGACCTAGGTCAGTGATAACTGGTCTGAGATTGGATTCTGCCAGGCCTTGCTTGTGGGTATCCATATCCCAGTTTTTATTTTCTTTACCCCAGCAACTAGAAATCATCCAGTTTTGTTGGTCGTCTAGGTTGAAATAGTTATAGATAGATTCCCCTGCCAATTGTAAGGCAGACAGTCCTAAAGACCATGGAGTCATGCGACCCGCAAAGCTGAAAAATCGCAGGCCGTTAGCACTCCAAGCAGTACTCAGTGCTTTTACTTTTAAACCGGGGGGGGACATGAAAAATTGCCAGCCGAGAGAACCTATTTCTTTCGACATTTTAACAGTGATAGCAGCATTCACACCTACGCTGCCGATGTCACCTGTCAGAGCCAAAAGTGCACCAGCTTGTTCCCCAGTTGTCCCTGTGCGAAGAGCGTCAGCCCACTTGTTCCAATTGTCCCACGCCGTACCTATTGAGTTTATTAGGGCAAGTGGAGATATAAGTACCCCGAGTCCAAGCCCCAATTTACCTAGCTTTACAGAGAAGAGTGTTCCTCCCTGTCCTGATGTACTTGCTTTTGTCGCATGAAACGCTTTGTCTACGATTGTTATATGCACATTCTGATAAACAGAAATGGCAGATGCTGCCGCTCCGGTTACTGCGCCGATGAAAATAACTCTTTCTTTGAGAGAAGGGGTCCCAGAGATTTTTCTCCATGTCGTGAGAGCCTCTTTTAAATTCCATACTTGCATGAAAAGCGCAGCCATTGGAAGCATGCTGCTTTTAAGTGCAGCAGCCCCGACGCCGCTCTCGCCAAAGCTCTTCCCTGCGCCCATTTTCAAACGATTGACCTCGTCGTCGAACATTTTTTGTTGAGCAGGGCTTAGCGGTGTTTGAAGGCCTATTTGGCCTTTAGCAAGTTTGTCAGTCGGGATAGTGGATTCTTTTATTTGGTGATTTAACGCCTTGATTTCGTTTTCTAGCGGCAATAGAAGATTGTTCAGCCTGATTTTTTCATTGTTTGCAACGTTTCTTTCTGCTGGGCTGAGGCTGGTTTTTTTGCTAAGGGCCTTTTGTTTGTCCCGATTGATAATTAATGGCTCATGTTTTTCTATAAGTTTTGCATGTTGGGTTACTCGCTTTATAAACAGATCTACATCTTCTTTGTTGGCGACTTTTAATTTGATCCCCCCTTGTTTTAAAGCATATAGGGCGCCCAGTCGTTGTCCGCGATTACTGAATTTTGATAGTTTGTCCAAGTGTGCTTGCAGGCCGGGGCCATCTAATTGTTTTTGCAACTCTGCCAGCCAGTCCTGCAAGCGCAATGCAATTGCAGGGTCGTACGCAGCATTTACGATATGACTTGCGGCTAAAGCATTTGGGTTTAAATCAGGGCTGTTTGCCCAATGATTCCCAAGTAGAGCTCCCATTTCGTTGACGCGTACTTGCACATCGCTAAGGCCGGCTTCCAGGTTTCTGGCGTCGTCGAACCACTTGAGTAGGTCGCCGTGTTTTTTAAATAGAAAATCTGTATCAAGTCGGCTGGCGAACCCTGGCAGGACAAAGTATGGCGCTCCATGAAAGTATTCGCCTAGTGCCCTCAGGCTCTCATCGGTCCGACAGATATCCCGAACGCAGTTTTGTTCTGTAATTAGTGTCGCCATTAACTGATCAGGAACATCCGCATCGAAATACCACGCACTCATGTGGTATTCACTTTTGGTAAACAATCCCACCCGGTCATCAGTAATGCGGTTCAAACGAGAGGTCCAGCGCTTCATGTGCGAGCGCTCGGTTTCCAGGTATTTGTTCATTTCCTCATAGCGGACGAGGTCGTGGATGCCACGAGCGCCCAGGCCTTTACCTTGTACAGCGGCGTGGCTTTTGTCTTCCAGCACCTCGATGTCATCTTCCAGATCGCTGTAAAGACTTTTGCCAAGGGAGTCGATCATCTCCTGCTTTTTGGTGTTCATGACCTTGTAAGCGGCGCCGACCTTGGGGTTGGGGACGCGAACCCGGCTTACTCTCTGTGGCAGATCAGTGGTGCTGGTTCTGGCTCCGTCGTATTCATTTCGCGAATTAACGTAGTCATAGATTTTTTGACGTTGCTCAGGCGTGGTTTTTTCGAACAATGCATCGCTGGTACCTGCCTGGCGGGCAGACTTTTCGCTGACTACCATGAGCGTTTCGATGTAGTTACCGATGGAATACTTGAGGTCGTTCTTCTCCTTGAGCACCCATTCATCGATCCAGCCAACCACTTTGTCCTGCTGTTCGGCAAGATCACGCATTACCCCAATGCTGTCTTTGAAAACCAAAAAGAAATGGTCTTTTTCATAGGCTGGCAATAACGACTTTTTAATCGTGCCGAGCTGAGTCGCCTTGAACAGATTCTTCTGGTCTTCCCAGATGTAGTCCTTACTTTCCTCGGGGTGGGCACCCGTAGGCGGTGCTTGTGTGGCGGGTTTCTCCGCAACCTCTGCGATCCATTTTTCAGCCTGTTTGTCGGTCAGCAGGTTTGGGCCACCTTTTTCAACGTCGCCTTTGGCGAGGTTTACTTTCTGCATGAACAGATCGCGCTCTTTACTCGACTTAAGCATTTGCGAGCACTTGGCAGCCGTCCATTGCACTTCGGCATAGGCTATGTGCAGAGAGCTGCCACGGGTGAATATCAAAGCGTTTTCGCCTGCAGAACCGGTGCGCTTGTTCTGGGTGGCTTCTTTGCCTTTCCAAATGCACTTGGTGACCACGCCGTTTTTCACTTCGTACTCGTGCAAGTAACCCGTCGTGTTGTCGATTACGTAAAGCCAGCCATCGCGCAGCAGGCGAATCCCCATTGGGCGCGAGGCGGTTTTGTAAGGAAGCGACAATTCAGTAGAAGGGTCGAGCCGTTCGACAAGACCATAGCGCAGGGGAATCAGTTGAAGCTTTTGCTTCATCTGCGAACAGCCACCAGTGGAGCACTTGGCATCGCTGCGGGGCAGGTCGACTGCGTTGGGGTTTTTTCCTGTCTGGCTCATATGGAATTCCTTTCCAGCATCGGGTAGCAAGGGCGGATCGATTCGCCCGTTTGCTCAGTTCTTGGTGATGACGTGAGTGTCGCTACCGGCGGGTTTTACTAACGCGCGGCGCAGTCTCACAAAAAGCTGCCTTTTAGGCAAAGAGTGAAGCTCTCTTGAGCGTTCTCTTTCAATTCGGTTTTGCCGCCCGTTCCTGGGCAATATCAGCGACCCGTTCGAGTCTCTGAGCGGGCGTTTGTTCCGACGGGGTCTTGAGTATCGCATCCAGGTCAGGATGCTCCTCCAGCGCTCGCTCGCCGAGGAACCCGTGAATGTTGGCGTAGAGGGTGATGTCGAGTTCGGTGTTGAAGCCGCGATCGTAGGAGGTCGAGGCCAGTGCGTGCAGGTGTTCCCAGCGGTGCAGCGGCATCGATTGTGCCTGATAGGACGGGAAGTATTCGTGCATGTGCTGGTCGAGACGCAGGACGATGCTGCGGAAATTCACTTCATCCAGTTGGCTGAGTTGCTCGTCGCTCAAGCGATAGCGTTTGCTGTTGTTCGGCTCGGGGGCTTTGCCCGGTCGCTGGTTGATGTGCCAGCAACCCAATGCCGCGTCGGCGGCGACGATCTGCGAGCAGGGGCCGAACAGGGTAGGGTCCTTGATGCTCTCGGCGTGACCGAGCAATGCGTGGGCCACGGCAGGGTCGGCGATGCGCAGCAGGACTTCTTCACCCTGAGGGTGCATGACGCTGGTCAGCCAGCGGAAGTGCTCGACCATTTGTGTCCAGGGTTGATCGCTGAACACCAGGTAGCCCCACTCTTGGCGGGGCTCGGCGAGAAACTTCGCGAGGATGGGATTGCTCTGTGCGTTGATCTGAACCAGGCACGGTGAGACGTCGCCTAATTCCGCCCACTGAGTGCCGAGGTAGAGAGGCTCGAACACCGGGTCATCCGACCATTGATAAAGGTGCTGGGGCAGTTTCTCGACGCTGACGCCATCCAGCAACAATCCGACGGTGCCATTCCACGGCAGGCCTTGGGGCAACCCGTTTTCCAGCGTCCAGTCGGACTTAAGCATTTTGCGCCTCCAGTTTGGCCTTCTCGCAAATCGCGCAGATCGGCTTCTTCTGCATCAACGCTTGTCGCTGCGCGGGCACCAGCAATTGCCCGGCCTTATCCGCATCCGCCTGCTTCAACGGCCCCGGCAATATCGGCGCCGCCCCCGTCCCGCTGCCCGGTCCGCCACCGGAGTTCATGTTGATCGCCGGCCCGCTCATGGTGACGCCGCCTGCATCGATCTTGATGAAGCTGCCGCCGCCGATCAGGGTCAGTTCGCTGCCGGCTTCGAGCACGATTTTCATGCCGCTGCTCAGGTGGATTTCCTGGCCCGCGTCGATGAATTGCCCGGTGCCGATCTTGATGTGCTGGTTCACGCCCACGGTCAGGTGGTCGTTGGCGCGGGCTTCGACTTTGCGGTCTTCATAAACGGTGTGGTGTTCTTCGGCCTTGAATTCGCTGTAGCTGTTCTTCTCCACGGTGTCGTGGCGTTCGTTGCCGACGCGGATCTTCTGGTCGTGTTCGACGTTTTCATCCCAGTCGCGCTGGGCGTGGAGGAAGATCTGTTCCTGGCCTTTCTTGTCTTCGATGCGCAGTTCGTTGAAGCCTGCGCCACCCGGTGAACTCAGGGTTTTGAAGGTGGTGCGGGTCTTGTTCGCTGGCAGGGCGTACGGGACGACGTTTTCCTTGTGGTACAGGCAGCCGCTGATCAGCGGTTGGTCGGGGTCGCCTTCGAGGAACGTGACGAGCACTTCCATGCCGATTCGCGGGATGGCGATGCCGCCGTAGTGAGCGCCGGCCCAGGCGGAGGAGACACGCAGCCAGCAGCTGGTCTTGTCGTCGGCCTGACCTTCGCGGTCCCAGTGGAATTGCACTTTGACGCGGCCGTACTGATCGCAGTGGATTTCCTCACCTTTGGGCCCGGTGACCACGGCGCTCTGGCTGCCGAGAATGCGCGGTTTTTTCTGCGTCAGCGGCGGGCGGTTCGGCACGTCCCACGGGGTGGCATGGAAGCGGTTGCGATAACCCTGATGGAAGTCGTCTTTCAGGTTGGTCGTGCTGCTGGTGACCGACTCTTCCAGCACTTGCGGCTGTTTGCCTTCGTGCAGTACTTCGGTCAGCAGCCACAGGTCGTTCCATTTAGCTTTTGGGTGCTGGGTCAGGGCCAGGAAATGGCCACTGACCAGCAACGGCTGATCGCTTTTGCCTTCGGCCAGCTGGAAGTCGCTGCGATGGCGTTCGAGGGCACGTTTGGCCAGGTGCTTGCCGCGTTCGCGGTCGATGAAGCGACCAGGGTAGTCGTAGTCTTCGAGGTCGGGCAGGGCGTCGCCACGGTGTTCGCTTTCGAGGTTGATGCGCGGTTTTTCGAAGTCGTAGTCGCGGCGGGTGATGCGGCTGGTGCGGGTTTCCAGGCGCAGGTCGAAGCGCTTGATCACCGGGTCGCTGGCGACCATGCCGGAGTCTTGCTGATAGGCCACGGGCGCGAGTTTCGGGAACACCGTCTGGTCATCGCCGAACACCAGTTTGTGGGCCGTGGCGCTGTGCTCGAAGTGGTAGTGGATACCTTCTTCCTCGCACAGGCGCTGGACGAATTGCAGGTCCGATTCATCGTACTGAACGCAGTAGATGCGCTCGGGATAAATCGCCCCGACTTTGAACTGGTAGGCATTGCTCTGGATGCCGTGCTCTTCGAGGACCAGGCCGATGATTTTCGGCACGGTGAGGTTCTGGAAGATGCGCTGGTTGATGCGGTGCGCGAGGTAGGACAGTTGCGGGCGCAGGGTCACCGCGTAGCGGGTCAGGCGTTTGCCGGAATCACCCTGGGCGGTGCGATAGATCTGGCCATGAATGCCGCTGCCGTCGGGCGAGAGCTGCAAAAAGGCCGGTTTGTGCAGCAGGCTTTCGAGGTCCAGGGACGGCTTTTCACTGACCAGTTCCACCTCAAACACAAACGGCTGGCTGATGGCTTCCCGACCTTGCAGGGAAAGCACCTGGAAGTCGTTGGGGAGACCTTCGATGGTCAGGGCAAAGTGAGTCTGATTGGCCGGCGCGAACATCCCTTGTTCCTCGTGCTGTGGAGCTGCGTTCGTCGACAACCGCAAAGCGGATCAACGCACGCGAAATTCTGGAGGGGCGTAAACAACATCGACCAGCAGAGCTGGCCGATGCTTGTAACGATCAGCCGTAATTAAACGACTGGAGCACGCCAGTCATCGGAACCCGAAGTACCGGATACTTCGTGGGTCCAGGTGATTTTGCGGTAGGTGAACTGCACTTCTTCCAGGTGGGTGAAGTGCGAGTTGCCTGGATCCTGGCAGTTGTGCATTTTGTTGTTGATGGCGACGATGATCGCGTCTTCCAGTTTGGTGGTGTAGTAGTGCTCTTGAGTACCTTGAGCCGAAGTACGGAACCACTGGATAACGATTTCGCTCATGCGCTCGCCGGAGGTCAGAGCAGCTTGCAGCAGAGGCGAAGCCTTGTCGTAGACCTTGGTGATCACGACTGGCTTGTGTACGCGCTGACCGGTCGGTTGGCCGGATTGCGGGTCACGCGGGATGATCACGTCGTGGCTGAAAGCCTGAACCATGACCTGGTCTTCGTGACCTTCCTGGTAGGTGTTGCCAACGGAGTCGGCAGTGAAGGCGCCGGCAGTGATCAGGCCTTGTTTTTCGCCAGTGACGGACATGTACGCTGGTGTTGCCATGGATGCTCTCCTTGCTGAATAAATAAAGGTGCCCGGGAGGCGGTATCGCCCGGTGGGTGCATGACTGTTATCAAGGTCCGTGCCATAAACGATAAAAACCATATAAAACAAATATTCGAGATGGTTTTTCGACTGTTTTTGAAACGCCGCGCAAGGATCTACGCGTAATGTGCGCAAGAAGTTGCGCAGCACTGCGCAACTTCTTGCGCACTCGGCTGGAGGCCCTGATTAGCCGGATGTTGTGCAGTGAAACCGGACGATTTGCTCGGTCGATTGCGCAACTTCTTGCGCATCAAGGCGGTTGGCCATCACTGAGAGAACCCGTGTAACAAGTGCAACGAACTGCGCAGCCGGGTGGTCAAATCTGCGCTGAGATAACCGTACATTTCCCACATTCAAGGAGCGCGACATGAAAATCCTGATGGTTTTGACGTCCCACGATCAATTGGGTAATACCGGTAAGAAAACCGGCTTCTGGCTGGAGGAATTCGCGGCACCGTATTTCGCTTTCAAAGACGCCGGCGCTCAGCTGACGCTGGCGTCGCCCAAGGGAGGCCAGCCGCCACTGGACCCCAAAAGCGATGAGCCCGATGCGCAGACCGCTGCGACGGAGCGTTTTCGCAAGGATTCTGCAGCCCAGTCCGCATTGGCGTCCACCGCGTTGCTCGGCAGCGTGCGAGCCGAAGATTACGATGCGGTTTTCTATCCGGGCGGGCATGGCCCGTTGTGGGATCTGACTGAAGACAAGGTTTCGATCGCATTGATCGAGGCGTTTTACAAGGCCGGCAAGCCGGTTGCTTTGGTCTGCCATGCGCCGGGTGTGTTGCGTCACGTCAAGGGCGCGGATGGCCAACCGCTGGTCAAAGGCAAACGTGTGACCGGTTTCACCAACTCCGAGGAGGAGGCGGTGCAACTGACCAATGTGGTGCCGTTTCTGGTGGAGGACATGCTCCAGGAGAAGGGCGGGATTTATTCCAAGGGGGATGACTGGGCGAGTTATGTGGTGACCGATGGTCTGCTGCTGACCGGGCAGAATCCGGCGTCGTCCGAGGCGGCGGCTGAAGCGCTGCTGGCGAAGCTGAAATAACCACTGAAGATCGCCATAAAACCTGTAGGAGCCAGCTTGCTGGCGATGGGGCCCTTGGATTTGTATTGCTCTTAAGGGCTCCATCGCCGGCAAGCCGGCTCCTACAAAGGTTGATCAGCGGAGCGTTGCGAAGCATTCCTCGATCGAGCGCCGTTGCGTCTCGGCATACAACCCCAACTCATCGATGGTCGATCGTCCCAGGGCTTGCTCGAATGCTTGCCGATTCGAATGCTCGCCGTAGTGGGTTTGCGCGGCATCCCCCAGATTTGACTGGAAAATCCCCGCCGCGCTGACCGGCAGGAAATCTTCGTAAACCAGCGGTTCAACCCGCAAATAGCCATCGCTGAGCAGATCTTCCAGCGACAAGGATTTAAGCGCCTGCGCTCCGACGCCTTTCTCCGTCACGAAATAGCGAAAGTACGCCAGTTCCTGTAGGCGCATGCCCTCGACGGTGTCAGGGAATTCGCTGAAATGCTGCGTCATTAGCGCGTTATAGCGTGCGGCGTTGCCTTCGTTGGGGAAGTCCCCGAGTTCGTCGCGAGCAGCATTGAGCAAACGGTCATACAGCGCTCGTCCTTTAGGTGTGAGCGCCGCTCCGCGCTGCTCGATTTCACCGAAGCGGGCGCTGTGGCTGCCGCGACTTTCGGCCTGATCGGTGAAGGCGACAGGCTCGTCCAGCGCCTTGAAACTAGTCTGGCGCAACAGGATCGGGCACTGCCGACGGGGCGGGCCTTCGATCACTGCTTTAGGGGTAATGCCGTGGGCCGGCATTTGCGTCTGCACGATGTCGATGTCCAGCGTGCGCGGCGTCAGGTGATTGATGTGCGGGCCCTTGAACGCCACCACGTCGGCGATCAGGCGATGCTGGGCGCTGAGTTTCTGGTACTGCTCGGCGGTGACCGTCGCGCTGTGGTGCCAGCGGAAGGTTTCCAGCGCTTGCTCGACGAAGTCCTGGGCCTCGGACTCGGTGAGGCCACCTTCGGTTTCGGCACGATCAATGAGGTTCAATGCTTTTGGCGTGAAGATCGAGCGCTTATTCAGCATCGATTGCGCAAAGGCGCGCAGCTCCAGGTCTTCGATCAATTCCAGACGCAGCAACGAGGTGAATACTCGAAACGGGCTGACTTGCAGTGCGGCTTCATGCACCGCGCGGAACGCAGTGGAGTGCACCGGCACGCCGGCCGGGGTCAGGTCGTAATAGCCGACCGGTTGCATGCCCATCACCGCAAACAGCCGGGCGAGGGTGGCCAGTTCAGCGGCGGTGCCGACGCGGATGGCGCCATGACGCTCCAGGTCCAGACGCTGGATTTCGCCGGTGCTGTTCAACTGTCGGGCGATCTGCGGGTCGCTTTCCAGTACATGGCGGTTGGTCTGTTCCACCAGTTCCATCAGCGCGCCGTACAGCGGCACTTCTTCGCGGTACATGTCGGACATCGCTTTGGAGAAGCGTTGGCGGATCAGGTCAGGGCTGACAAAGCTCGGGTGGCTCATGAAAAAATTCCTGGCGCGGTGACGTAAAGGATGCGGAAAAGATCGCAGCCTTCAGCGTCGCCGACAAACGAAGAATCTTACGGACTTCATTCTTCCAAGGACTGCTTGCTCAATGCATCCTCTGGTCCTGAGGGCTTTCCGAGCGTTGGGATGCCAAAAACTCCCGATATAACCGCGCCGTGCTCCCTGGTTCTTCGACCATCGGCATATGGCCGATGCCGTCCCAGATTTCTACACGCAGGTCCTCGATGCCTTTGCTCCAGATCGCCACGCTGCTGACATCGATCAAGCGGTCCTTGCGCCCCCACAGCAGCAGCGCCGGGCACTTGATGTCGGGCAGTTTTGGCTCCATCGGCGGGCTGGCGCGAAAATCGCTGAAGATTTCTGCCAACTCATCCCGGGACTGTTCATAACGCTGGGCGATGGCGTCCAGCACCACGCCGGGCACCCACGGTGGTTCGGCCATGGTCATGGCGTAGAAGCGCCGGAATTCTTCTCGGGAGTGAACCAGGAACGGGTTGTGCCCCTGGGCCAAGTGGCGTTCCAGGTCACTGATTTCGGGGGCGGTGACACCGGCCGGGTCGATCAGCGCGACCGACGCGATGCGCTCCGGGTAGGTGGCCGCGAGCCAGGCTGCCATGTAGCCGCCCATCGAGTTACCGATCACGTGGACCTTCTCGACGCCGCAGACGTCGAGCAACTGGATCATTCGTTTGGCCTGCAAGGGAATGTCATAACCGCCGCCGGCCTTGAAGCCGGTTTCGCCATGCCCTGCGATGTCGGGAATGATCACCCGGTATTTGCCGACAAAGTGCCGGGCGAAACGCAGCCAGATATTCTTGTCGGCGCTGTAGCCGTGGAGCATCAGCACACTGCTTGACGCTTCATAAGGCCCCCCTTGCCAGGTCGAGACGGTCATTTCGGCGATGGGCACGACGATTTTGTGCAGCCGATACAGCTTGGCTTCGGCCGCCATGTTCAAGTCATAGAGCCAATAACCGATGGCCGGGTAGCTCAACCAGCTCCAAGCCGCGAAAACTGCGATAGCGACAACCAACAAAAGCATCAGGCGTCTCCCTTCTCTCTGATCAGGACAGCATGTGATCGGCGGGTTTCAGTGCCCGGGTCAATCGGTGGTAGCTGAAACTGAACCCCGGAAACATGGCGATTACATGACCGCTCTCGCTTTGATACCAACTGTGGCAGCCTCCTGACTTCCATACAGTGCGTTCCATCTCCCGGTGGATCATTTCAGTGTAGGTACGTTCTGCCTCGGGGCGTACTTCGATGCTGCGCAAACCCTGTTCTTTTAACGTGCGAATGCAGTCGAGGATGTAATTCATCTGCGATTCGATGATGAACAGCGCCGATGTATGGCCGATGCCGGTGTTGGGACCGGTGACGATAAACAGGTTGGGGAAGTCCGGCAGGCTGGTGCCGAGGTAGGCGCGAGGGTAGGTCGCCCAGAAATCCCTGAGTTGCTTGCCGTTTTTTCCGCTGACCGGGTAGGAAATGACCCCGTCAGTGGCGTCGTAACCGGTGGACCAGACAATCAGGTCCACGTCGATATGCTGCCCGTCCTGCATGACAATGCCTGTTTCGTCGATGGCGGCAATGCCTTGCTCGCGGCTATGCAAGGTCACGTTGTCGCGGCCGAGTGCCGGGTACAGGGTGCTTGAAACAATGACCCGCTTGCAGCCGATGGCGTAGTCCGGTGTCAGTTTTCGTCTGAGTTCAGGGTCGGGCACTTGTCGTTTGAGGAAGCGCAGGGCGTGTTGCTGGACCATGCGGATGGCCGGTTTCGAATATTTGAAGGCAATCACCCGGGTTTCGAATTGCCAGTAGATCATCCAGCGCAGCAGCTTGTAGGCGGGTTTGAGGCCGAGTAACCAGCGCTGGAAAGGCCCAAAAGTGCGGTCGCCCCGTGGCAGCACCCAGTGCGGTGTGCGTTGGAACACATGCAAATGCGCGACGTCCGGAGCAATCGCCGGGATCACCTGGGCCGCGCTGGCGCCACTGCCAACGATGGCGACGCGTTTATGCCGATAGTTGTAGGCGTGATCCCAATGGTTGGTATGAAAAGTCTTGCCCTGAAAGCGCTCCTGGCCCTCGAAGCGTGGGACGACGGGCTGGCTCAGCGGCCCTGTGGCGTTGATCAGGAACTGCGCGTAGAACGTGCCTTTGCTCGCGGTGTGCACTGCCCAGCGTTTGGCGTCGTCGTCCCATTCGACGCGTTCGACGTTCGCCTCCAGTTCCACCCTGTCGCGCAGGCCGAACTGCTCCACCACGTGCTGCGTGTAGCGGTGCAATTCGGCTTGTTCGGCGAACATTTGCGTCCAGCGATAGGGCGCAAAGGACAGCGAATACAGCGGCGAGGGCACATCGACGGCGGCGCCGGGGTAAGTGTTCTGGCACCAGGTGCCGCCGAAGAAGTCTCGACGTTCCAACAGACGAAAATCATCGATGCCGGCCTTGAGCAAATTGATCGCCGCGCACTGGCCGCCGAAACCGCTGCCGATGATCAACACTTGGAAAGTCTGCATGGTCCTCCTTTTTTCTCGTTATTTGTCTCTTCAGGTATAGCCAAACATTCGGGGCTCGCCTCCTGTCTATACCGCGGTATTCAGACTGCTGGCCGGTGATGGCTATTTGACGTTGCCCTGTTAGACTTCGAGCACACCCGCAACCCCAGGTGTGATCAGGTTCCGTTCAGCGGTACAGAGGCCTTATGGGAAAAACGGGAGGAAAAGGACTTTCACTGGCCAGGAGGCTCTATGCATCGCGAAGCCTGGGGCTAGCCGCGGGGCTGGTGTGCGTGGCCGCCGCGATGTACCCGCTTGATCCGCCATTGTGGGTCTGGGCGATGATGCTCTTCAACGGAATCTTCTGGCCACACGTGGCCTACCAATGGGCGCGTCGGGCGAAGGTTCCCTACCACGCCGAACACCGTAACCTGCTGGTCGATGCCTTTCTCGGCGGCTTCTGGGTCGCCGCCATGCAATTCAATCCGCTTCCCAGCGCAACCACCATTGCCATGATGGCGATGAACAATGTGGCCATTGGCGGTTTGCGATTCCTGCTGGTGGGCACGGTTGCGCAACTTTTGGGCGTTTGCGTCGGATACTTTCTGTTTGCGCCGGCCTTTACTCCTGAAACCAGTCAGCTGCAGCTGTACGCCTGTTTACCCTTGCTGTGTCTGTATCCGTTGGCGCTGGGCTGGATCTGCTTTCGCCAGGCCACCACACTTGGCCGGCAAAAGCGCGAATTGCTCGCCCTGAGTCGCACCGATAGTCTCACCGGCCTGCTCAACCATGGTGCCTGGAAGGACCAGTTGGAAGTCGAATTCCAGCGCTGTAAACGCCAGAATCGGGGTGGGGCTATTGCGTTGATCGACGTCGATCACTTCAAAGCCATCAACGACACCTACGGGCATGTCGCCGGCGATATCGTCTTGCGGCAGTTGAGCAAGGTGCTCAAACAGAACCTTCGGGCGACTGACGTGGCCGGCCGCTACGGCGGTGACGAGTTCTGTGTGATTCTCCCGGACCTTGCGCTCGGCAGCGCCGCGGCGGCCATGGATGCCCTGCGGGATCGTTTCGCTACCCTCAGTTACGAACAGAGCCCGGCGCTGAAAGTCAGCCTGAGCATCGGCCTTGCGGCTTTCACCCAGGCGCACACAGACGCGACGCTCTGGCTCAACGACGCCGATCAGGCGCTCTACCAGGCCAAGACCACCGGTCGCAATCGGGTCATTTGTAGCGGCGAGGGCGAGCCTCGTCACGAACTGTTCGACCCGGTCTGAAAGCCTGCACAAATCCCTTGTAGGAGCCGGCTTGCCGGCGAAGAGGCCGTCAGCTTTACATCTTCATTGGCGGTTGCACCGCTATCGCTGGCAAGCCAGCTCCTACAGGGTTTTGCACTGTCCTTGCTGGCGATGGCGTCAGAACGGCTCACACTGCAATTACTCTTTAACGCTCATAAACTCTTCTGCCCAACGGATGTATTCCTCAGGCTGCGTATAGGTATGCGTCAGTTCCGTCGCGCTCAAGTCCGAGGTCTGGGTGAGGATCTGCCGCTGTTCGCGCAGGCTGTCGTAAGTCGCCTTGATCGCCGCAAAGTAAGCGCCATGACCGTCGATGGTGACCCGCACGCCCAGCTCTGCCAGACGTTTGTCGTCGCGCAGCAGCGGGTTGCCGTAAGTGACCAGCATCAGTGGCACGCTCAGGTGTTCGGCGATCTGTTCGAGGTGGTCGAAGTCGCGCACGCCCACCATGCAAATCCCGTCCGCACCGGCCTTCTGGTACTGCTGGGTGCGGCTGATGATTTCCTGCACCGGCAGGATGCCCGCGTGAGTGCGGGCGATGATGGCCATTTCCGAGTCGACCCGGGCTTCCAGCGCTGCGCGGATCTTGCCGACACCTTCGGCGACGCCGATCAGGTCGGTGGACTTGCGGCCGAATTGCGCCGGCAGCAGGGTGTCTTCGATGGTCAGGGCGGCGATGCCGGCACGTTCGAGTTCGACGATGGTGCGCATCACGTTAAGGGCGTTGCCGTAGCCATGGTCGGCGTCGGCGATCACCGGCAATTGGGCGACACGGCCGATGCGAGTGGCCTGCTCGGCGAACTCACTGAGGGTGATCAGGGCGAAGTCGGGTGCGCCCAGCACTTGTAGCGACGCGACAGAACCACCCAGGATCCCCACTTCAAAACCCAGGTCTGCGGCAATGCGTGCCGACATCGGGTCGAAAACCGACGCGGTGTGATAGCAGGTTTTGGAAGCGAACAGTTCACGGAAGTTACGGCGCAAATCTTGATGTGAAAGCCTGGACATATGAGTTCCACCAATGGAATGGAAGGGCTTGAGCAAAAGTGTCAACGCCGAAAAAACAAAAGGCTATCACGCTAAGGGGGGAAGAATGATGACGAATTTGCAGGGCGGGCCTGATCGAAACCGCCATTGAGAGGCGTGAGGTTGCTTCAAGCCGCCGCAGCCTGCTGCTGTTGGTTGAGCAGCGGCACCGCGCGTACCGAGTTGCCGGGTTGCAGTTGCAAGCGTTTGGCGGTGAGCCGGTCGACGATCAGGCTGTTGCCCACCCGCCTGGCGGGGGCGGCGGTGATGCGGCAGTTTTCCAGTCGGCGGTTGTGGATCAGCCAGACCGGCGCCTGGTCGTCTGGCGTGCCGATGACCAGCGATAGCGCCTGGCTGTCGCGCACCGTGCGGATTTTCGACAGCGGTGCTTCGATGACCGGGCCGGCGTCAAAGATGTCGATGTAGCCCTTGTGCGTGAAACCTTCTGCGGTGAGGATTTTCAATGCCGGTTCGGTATTCGGGTGAGCCTTGCCGATCACGGCCTGGGCCTGTTCGGTGAGCAGGCAGGTATACAGCGGTTGGCGTGGCATCAGTTCGGCAATGAACGATTTGCTGCCCAGCCCCGACAAGTGATCGGCATGGTTGAAATCCATCTTGAAGAAGTGCCGGCCCAGGCTGTCCCAGAATGGCGAGCAGCCTTGCTCGTCGGCGCTGCCACGCAGTTCGGCGATGAGCTTCTCGCCGAACAGGTGCGCAAACTCGGCAGCAAACAGCAAGCGCGCCAACGACAACAATCGACCGTTACTGCCGTGGCGTTGATCGTGACGCAGGAACAGGGAGCAAATCTCCGATTGCCCGGTCATTTCGTTGTTCAGGAACAGTGTCGGGATTTGCCGCCGGATGCCCAGATCCGGTGACGCACTGACTGTCAGTCCCACTCGATAGTTGTACCAGGGCTCACGCAGGCCAACGGCCCCCGTCAGGGCGCTGACACCCACTACTTGCTGATCGTCGTCTTCGAGCACGAACAGGTAGTCGGCATCGGCGCGTTCAACCTGCTCCGCGAAAGTCCGTTGCGCCCAGCGCACCCGGTGCGCCAGGCGGTCCTCGCTGGCGGGCAGGGTGGTAAAGCCGGGGCCGGCCTGCCGGACCAGCGCCAACAGGGCGGGCAGGTCGGTGATCTGGACCGGACGGACAATCATTTTGCAGCTCCTTCTACACGCAGGTTCGAGCGCTGTCGTTGGGCACTGGACGCGAGGATGCTCACAGCGCGATCACCCGGATCGGGCTGCCGTCGGTGACATTCAGTGCCTCGCACATCTCGGCGCTGAGGACCACGGGTTGCCCGGCGGTGTAGTCCAGATCGGCGACGATGGCGCGATAGTTTCGCAGTGAATCGTTGCTCACCAGGTAGCGTCCGCGGGCATCGATGGTCGAGCCCGGTGTGGCGGTGCCATTCTGGCTTTGCGCGATAGTGCGGATGTTGGCGAGACGTGCATACAGGGTCGGGCCGCCGTCGAACAGGTCGATGTAGCTGTTGGTCTCGAACCCCTCGCGTTCAAGGATATCGAAGGCCTCCTGGCCGTCGGGGTGAATACGGCCGATGCAGTCCCGCGCGGTCTGGGGCAACATCGGCACGTAGATCGGATATTGCGGCATCAGTTCGGCAAGAAATGTCCGGCTCTCCAGTCCGCAAAGGCGCTCGGCCTCTGTGTAGGGCAGGTCGAAGAAGTGTTTGCCCAGTGCATCCCAGAATGGCGACCGTCCTTCTTCATCGCTGAAGCCGACGATTTCGGTGATGACCGCTTCGGCAAAGCGCGGCAGGTGCGCGGCGATGAACATCAGGCGCGCCCGTGACAGCAATTCGGAGGACGGTGTGCGCACCAATGCCGCATCGATGTGAAACCCACGCAACAAGGTGTGGCCACTGAGGTCGTGGCACAACGAAAGCGCCGGCACGCCGTGCTCGATGTTCAGCTCCCGCGAGGCGCTGGTGAAGTGCCGGTTGCGCAGGCTGTAGAAGGGTTCGCCGAAACCGGCAGTGGCGAGGATTTCCGAACAGCCCGCGAGGCGTCGGGTGGTCAGGTCCTCCAGCACGAAGAAGTAGTTTTCCGGGCCATGCTGTTGCACGTTTTTATCGAACGAGGCGCAGGAGTCGAGAATCCGCTCGCGCAAGCGTTCGGTGTCGTCCGGCAGGGACGTCACGCCGACCAGGCTTTCTTGCGCCAGTCGCTGCAACTGGGGCAGGTCGGTTAACTCCACTGGGCGTAAGACCAGCATGGATGCACTCCTGTATCAAAGGGTTCGGCGGTTGGCACGAACCTGACTATCACTGTCGGTTTCCACGCATTGAATCGGCGGTCGCTTGATGCTGTTTGCCAGGCGCCACTCTTTTTCTTATCCAGTCAGTCGCTGCTGGCCGCAGGCAGCGTCATGCTGACACTGTCGGTCGGGTTCTGGGTGCGGAGGCGGTGGTGCATGTTGCTGGAAGCGGGCATCCGGGCTCCTGCTGGATGAGGGTGTTGTTTAGATTAGCCGTTACGGCAGTATTTATGGAACGATCGCCCCATGTCTAGTGAATTTTTGCTCGGCCATTTCTGGCCCTAAAATGGGGCGAAATGCCCGTATGTCGGGGGCTACACCAAAGTCGCTCAGCCTTGTAGGTCCTCGCTTACAGGGGTGTCGGAGATAGCGGTTTTTTAAGGGCGACAAGCGTTGGCAAGGGGTAAAACGAAACGCCCCCAATCGTGTTTCTTACGGCACAATTGCGTGATTGTTGGCGGCGTGACGCTGTTTTCCTTTCCTTTTACCGAGTGATCCTTCGTGCAGGCGACCCGTTTGACCCTGATGTGCCACGCTCGAACCGTCGCACAGAAATTGGCGCGTTTTCCTACGGATGAGCCGGTGGAGATGGATTGGCAATCGGCAAGAGGTTCGTTGGGTTCCCGACTCAAGAAGGCATCGCGCCTGTTCTGCGGTCCGGAATTGCGGACCCGGCAAACGGCCGGGTTGTTCGCCGATGACGTGGAGATTGTAGAGGCGCTGAGGGATTGTGATTTCGGACGCTGGAATGGCTTGCGGATCGACGACCTGCAGTGTTCCGAACCCGAGACCTTGCAGGCCTGGCTCGATGATCCGCGTTCGGCGCCTCACGGTGGCGAGTCGGTAGCGCAACTCGGCGAGCGGGTGGCCGCCTGGCTGAAAACGCTGGAGGCAACACCGGGGCACAGCGTTGCCATCACCCACCCTTTTGTCATTCGCGCGGCGCTGACCCATGTGCTGCAAAGTCCCGCGTTCAATCTGATCGATGTCGAACCGCTGTCAGCCATCGAATTGCGCTTCAATGGTCGCTGGCGCTTACGTGTGTTGGGCACAGACCTTGAGGGAGCCTGTTGATGAAAAAACTGATGGTCATCGGCATCGGTGCCGGCAACCCCGACTACATCACGATGCAGGCCGTGAAGGCTCTGAACCTCGTCGATGTGTTTTTCCTCATGGACAAGGGCCAGAGCAAAGACAAACTGATCGACCTGCGCCGTGAGATTTGCCAGCGCTACATCACTGATCACACCTACCGTTTCGTTGAAGCCCACAGCCCGGAGCGCGAGCGCGGAGAGGTGGACTACAAGGCCAGTGTGGAAGACCTGAACCTTGCCAAGCAGATGACCTTCGAACGGCTGATCAATGAGGAAATGTCCGACGGCCAGTGTGGCGGATTTTTGGTGTGGGGTGATCCGGCGTTGTACGACAGCACCATTCGGATCTTGCAGGCTATTCTGGCGTCCGGCCGCTGCGTCTTTGAGTTCGACGTGATCCCCGGTATCACCAGCGTTCAGGCATTGGCAGCCCAGCATAAAGTGCCGCTGAACCGGATTGGGCGCTCATTCGAAATCACGACGGGCCGCCGGCTGGCGGCAGGGCAGGTGAGCGATGCCGACAGCCTGGTGGTGATGCTCGACGCGGAAGATTCCTACCATCAGGTGGCTGATCAGGAGACAGAGATTTACTGGGGGGCTTACCTGGGGACACCGGATGAAATCCTCATCAGCGGCAAGCTCAAGGACGTGGCGGATGAGATCGAGCGAGTGCGCAAGGCGGCGCGGCTGGCTAATGGTTGGATTATGGATACGTACCTTTTGCGTAAGCCATGAAGCCGCCTTCGCGGGCAAGTCGGATCGCCGCACCGCTCGCTCCTACAAAGATCACGTATACCTTGTAGGAGCGAGGCTTGCCCGCGAAGGGGCCCTCAAACGCACCTCAAAAATTCGCTTTGGCCTCCCGCCCAAATCGCTCCCGATACACCGACGGCGGCACGCCGACCACATTGCGAAACGCCACCCGGAAACTTTCCACTGAGCGATAACCACACTGCTCGGCGATCTGGTCGGTGTTTCTGCTCGTGCTCTCCAGCAATTCACGGGCCCGCGCCAGGCGTTCATGCTGCAACCACGCTTTGGGCGGCATGCCTGTGGCTTCGGTAAACCGACGCAGGAATGTCCGTTCACTCATGGCCGCCTCGCTGGCCAGGTCGCGGACCTCAAGCGGTTCATGCAAACGCTCCCGAACCCATTGCATCACGCGGGAAAGATCGCTGCGCGGCGTAGGACTGACTGGCGTCGGAATGAACTGCGCCTGGCCGCCGGTGCGTTGCGGCGACATCACCAACCGTCGTGCCACCGAGTTGGCCACCTGAGTGCCGAAATCCCGTGCCACTAGATGCAGGCACGCATCGATACCAGCAGCACTGCCCGCCGAAGTGATCAGTTGGCCCGAGTCGACGTAGAGCACGTCAGGGTCCACCAGGATGTTCGGGAAACGCGCCGCCAGTTCCGAGGTGTAGCGCCAATGCGTGGTGGCACCGTGACCGTCGAGCAAACCGGTCGCTGCCAGGACGAACACGCCTGAGCAGATCGACAGCAACCGTGCGCCCCGCGCATGGGCCTGACGCAGGGCGGTGATCAACGCTTCAGGCACCGCAGCGTTGCGATCACGCCAACCGGGAATGATGATGGTTCGGGCGTCGCCGAGCAGTTCCATGCCGCCATCGGCCAGCACCTGAATGCCGCCCATGGCGCGCATCGGGCCCTGATCCACGGCGACGATCCGGTGTTCGTACCACGGGAAATCGAACTCCGGGCGCGCCAGGCCGAATATCTCCACGGCGATGCCGAATTCGAAGGTGCAGAGGCCGTCGTAGGCCAGAATCGCGACTAATCCAGGGTTGGGCTGCATTTGGCGGAAAATTCCCGGTAGGTGTCTTGTGCGCCACTTTAGCCGCAAGCGCACGGCGGATAAAGTCTTCTCACACCCACCCAAACGTTGGAGTACCGCTCATGACCAGCCTGGTCCGCAACATTCCCGCCGCCCCATCGGCCATTGCCCTGATGCATTTCAGCAACCGTCTGACCTTTGAGACCGATTGTTCCGACGTCCACGGCAGCCAGCAGGCAGGTGAAGTGGATTTTGTACTGGTGGACGTGCGCGGTCCGCTGGCGTTCGAGCGTGGTCATGTGCCGGGCGCGATCAATCTTCCGGGACGACTGCTGACTGCTGAAGGGGTGGCTGGCTATGCCAAATCCACGCTGTTCGTGGTGTATTGCGCCGGGCCGCATTGCAATGGTGCCAACAAAGCCGCGGTGAAACTGGCGGCGCTGGGCTACCCGGTCAAGGAAATGATCGGCGGAGTGACCGGGTGGCTGGATGAAGGGTTTGAGTTGAGTACTGAGGTGCAACGGCCAGCCACAACCGCAATCGGCTGCGAATGCTGAAAAACGCACTTCCGACATGAAATGCATTCCCCTGTAGGAGCTGGCTTGCTAGCGATAGCGGTGGATCAGTTGGCACATTTATCGCCTGAACGGACGCCATCGCCAGCAAGCCGGCTCCTACAGGTTGCGATCATCGATCAATTGCCGAATGCCACTCATCCAGCGTCACCTGCAACCAGTCAAAAACGGCGGCATGGGCGGCGCTGTCCGGTGCTCCCCGTGGCAGCGGCGATTCCTCGGCAAAGTGCGCATTGAGCGTTGCCACCGATTCGGCATTCCACTCCGGATGAAACTGCAAACCCACCCGCGCAGGCCCTGCGCGATACATCTGCTGCTCGCACTGATCGCTGCTGGCCAGTAGCTGCGCGCCAGGCGGCAAGTCGATGGCGTCTTCGTGCCATTCCAGCACCTTCAATACCTGGCCATCGGCAAAGCGCACTGGCGTCCAGCCGGTTTCGGTCCGATCCATTCGCCGCACATTCCCGCCCAGACTCAGCGCCAACAGCTGCGCCCCCAGACAAATCGCAAACACCGCCGCGCCCTGTTCCAGGCTGCGCGCGAGCCACTGGCGTTCAGCCTCCAGCCATGCGGGGCCGGCGTTGGACTCATAGGGCCCGCCCAATAAAACCGCCGGTTCCGCGCTGACTGGCGGCAATTGACCGAGGTCGGCGCGGTAGACGTTCAGCGACAATCCCCGGGAGGCAGCCCAGTCGGCAATTGCACCCGGTCCTTCGGCGGGGTGGTGCTGGATCAGGTTCAACGTGCGAATCTCATCGTTCATTCAGCTCGCCTTTTCTATAAGTATTTGTCGCATATGCACAATTTACGCGCCTGAAGCCGCTCTAGACTGCCCGCCACTTCGGTTTTCTCCAACAAAAAAGCGCTGACCGAACGCTACCAATCGAACGCTGCCAATAAAAGCCTCCGCCCACAGGAGTTATAAATGAAGAAGCTAGTGATGTTCGGTGCCCTGGCACTGTCGATGTTGTCCCTGACCGCTGTGGCCGATGACGCCAAGCCGATCCGCATCGGTATCGAAGCCGGTTACCCGCCATTCTCGATGAAAACCCCTGACGGCAAACTCACCGGTTTCGACGTCGATATCGGCGACGCGCTGTGTGAGCAGGCGAAACTGAAATGTACTTGGGTCGAGCAAGAGTTCGACGGCCTGATCCCGGCCCTGAAGGTCAAGAAAATCGACGCGATCCTGTCGTCCATGACCATCACCGACGACCGCAAGAAAAACGTCGATTTCACCATCAAGTACTACCACACCCCGGCGCGCTTCGTGATGAAGGAAGGCACCGACGTCAAGGATCCGCTGACCGAGCTCAAGGGCAAGAAAGTCGGTGTGCTGCGCGCCAGTACTCACGACCGCTTCGCCACTGAAGTGCTGCAACCGGCCGGTATTGTCCTGGTGCGTTACGGCTCGCAGCAGGAAGCCAACCTGGACATGGTCTCCGGTCGCCTCGATGCGATGCTGGCCGACTCGGTCAACCTCGACGACGGTTTCCTGAAAACCGACGCAGGCAAGGGCTTCGCTTTTGTGGGTCCAACCTACGAAGACGCCAAGTACTTCGGCGGCGGCGCCGGCATCGCTGTGCGCAAGGGTGATCAAGAGCTAGCGGACAAATTCAACACCGCCATCACTGAAATCCGTGCCAACGGCAAGTACAAGCAAGTGCAGGACAAGTACTTCAATTTTGATGTTTACGGCGAGTAATCCAGCCGTATAAGAAAGTGGCAACCGTGAAGGCGGTTGCCACTTTTTTTATGTTCTCTTTAATGAAATGAGAACCCTGTGGGAGCGAGCCTGCTCGCGATAGCGGTGTATCAGTCAACATTTGTATCGACTGACACACCGCTATCGCGAGCAGGCTCGCTCCCACAGGGGGTCTCAGTGTTTGATATTGAAGGAGTAGTTTCATGCAACGCATCGACCACCCATTGCCCTGGAGCCACCTGGGCTCCGAACGCACCCTCAGCGTATTTCGTTACGGCACGGGCTCGCGCAAGGTCTACATCCAGGCCAGCCTGCACGCGGACGAACTGCCGGGCATGCGCACGGCGTGGGAGCTGAAAAAACGCCTGGCCGAACTCGAAGCCCAAGGTCAGTTGCAAGGCGTGATCGAGTTGGTTCCAGTGGCCAATCCCATCGGCCTGGACCAGCACCTGCAAGGCAGTCACATGGGCCGTTTCGAACTCGGCAGCGGCAAGAACTTCAACCGCTCGTTCGTTGAGCTGAGTGCGCCGGTCGGTGAGCTGATCGGTGATCAGTTGGGCGCCGATGTCCAGGTCAACATCGCGTTGATTCGTCAGGCCATGGGCCAGGTTCTCGACGGATTGCCTGCACCGAAGTCGCAGCTGGAAGCCATGCATCGCTTGCTGCTGCGCCATGCCTGCGATGCCGACATCACCCTCGATCTGCATTGCGATTTCGAAGCGGCGATTCATATTTATGCGCTGCCGCAACACTGGTCGCAATGGAAGTCCCTGGCGGCTCGGCTGAAGGCGGGCGTTGCGCTGCTGTGTGAGGATTCCGGCGGCAGTTCTTTCGATGAATCCTGTTCTTCGCCATGGTTGCGCCTGGCAAGGGCATTCCCCGAGGCGACGATTCCACCGGCCAACCTGGCGACAACGCTGGAGCTGGGCAGCATGGGCGATACTCGCGTCGATCAGGCTCAGGCCAATTGCGAGGCCATTCTCGGCTTTCTTGCCGAACAGGGTTTTATCAAAGGCACCTGGCCGGCGGCACCGAGTGAATGTTGTGAAGGCATGCCGTTTGAAGGCACGGAATACCTGTTTGCGCCGCATCATGGCGTGGTCAGTTTCCTGCGCGAGGCCGGTGAATGGGTCGAGAAGGGCGATGCATTGTTTGAAGTGGTCGACCCGTTGAGCGACCGGGTGACCACCGTGTGTGCTGGCACCAGTGGCGTGTTGTTTGCGATTGATCGCGGGCGGTATACGCAACCGGGGACGTGGCAGGCGAAAGTCGCGGGGCGCGAAGCGATCCGGGCCGGAAAATTGATCAACGACTAACGCCGTAACACTTGTAGGAGCCGGCTTGCTGGCGATTCAGGCAACGCGGTCTGCCTGACACACCGAGTGGTCTGAATCGCCAGCAAGCCGGCTCCTACAGGGGGGCGTGTGTGATTTGAAAGAGATGTTAGGCTCTGCCCCGAATCCTGCGCTCTGTGAAGGAAGGTTTATGTTGAAGGTTCTCGCTCTGCTGACACTCCTGGCGTCCGCCGCCGTCCACGCTGAAACCCCGCTGCACACCGATCTGCCGCTCAAATACCTGGAGCAGGCCAACCCCGAATCGGTCAATCAACCCCTGGTGATTTTCCTCCACGGCTACGGCAGTAACGAGCAGGACCTGTTCGGTATCAAGGATGAATTGCCTGTCCACTACAACTACCTGTCGGTGCGCGCACCGATGGTCATGGAGGAGGGCAGTTATCAGTGGTTTCGCAAGAAGGGTGAAGGTGCCTACAACGGCGAGACGGATGACCTGAAGGCCAGCGGCCCGGTGTTGCTGGATTTCGTCGCACAGGCTGCGAAGAAATATCACACAGTACCGAACAAGGTTTTCCTGGTGGGCTTCAGCCAGGGCGCGATCATGTCTTACGAGGTCGCGTTGCGTCATCCCGAAGCCGTGGGCGGGATCGCGGCGTTGAGCGGGCGAATTTTGCCGGTGCTCAAGTCCGAGCTCAAACCCGATGAAAAACTTCAGAAGCTGGCGATTTTCATCGGGCATGGCACGGCGGACAAACGCCTTCCCTTCAACGATGGCACCGAGGCGAACAGCCTGTTGCAGAGCCTGTCACTCAAGCCCGAATTTCATGCCTACCCAGGCGTTGGCCACAACATCAGTGCCGCCGAAATGCAGGATTTGAGCGCCTGGTTGCAGCGCCTCAACCCCTGAGCCTTACTTGCCGCTGACGATCTGTTTAACCAGCGCTTCGTGGCCGGCATTGTCGCTGAGACGGGAAATCACCTTTACCAGCGCCATGCGCGTGCCCGAGGCGGCCATCAGCGTGGTATCGAGCGTCTTGCCGCCGCCCTGGGTGGCGATGCTGTCGATCTCCCGCAGACCGAGGCCGGTGCCTTTCTGGGTCAGGCTTTTCTCGCTGAGCTTGGTGAAATCCGGCAGTGCCTTGGCTTGTTGAGTGGCGAAGTCGGACGCCGTGGTATCGAGGAACTCACCGTCGTTGTCCTTGGCGTTGACGCCACCAGGAATGGTGTTTTCAGCGGCAATCACTACGGTTTTCGTGGTTGCGTTGGTGTACATGGTGCCACTCGCACCGGTCGCGTCCGCCGGCAGCGGGTTGGCAACGAAGCCCTTGGGCAGGTTGAATTTGAGTTTTCCGCCCAGCATCGAGACGTTTTGCGCGGGCGCTGTCTCTTTAGCCGCCTGTGCATTCAAAGCCCCCAGGCTGGCAGCCACTGCAAGCAGCAGGACAACGGCTTTTTTACTCAACAGTGACATTCAAAATCTCCAGGGTGGTCTCGCGGTGGGGGCGATCATCCCATGGAGGTCGTGACGCATTCCAGTGTGGGCTAACGGGCGGTCGGGTTCTGTTGAACGAACCGGGGATAAACAATCATGGTTACCCTGACGCTCATTTGACCAACCGGGTATCCAGTCCAAAGCGCTCCTGTGAAACAAGCTGGAACTTATCCGCCGCAAGGTCACAGCTCACGAGCAAATTCCATGAATGATCGCTCACCGCAGAAGGGATGAGTACGAAAGGATGCTCGGCCAGTAACTCATCAGCAAAATGCTGTTGATTGGGCGAGGGTTGAGACGGAGTGAGCCAATTCGGGTTTGGTACATCTTCGGGTTGAACAATCTTGATCAGGTCCGAATCCAGTACTTCGAAACGCGTCAGCACGTGCGGCACCCTGTCGAGCATGTCGAAACCAGCGTGGGCCGCTACTTCCAGAATGGCAGTAGAGGGATCCGCCGACGCGTAGATAACCCGGCGCCCGGGAGGGTTCCATCGGCCGCCGGATTGTTGGGCTCCGATCCCACTGTCCCATGTGTTTTTAAAGACTTCGCGGTCAAGCCGCCATGCATGCCATTTCCCATCCCAAGGCAAAGGGTTCATTGGTAGACACCGTGTTCAATTCGGGTCAAGTAATCCTCGACTACCTGGAAGCCAAGCGAATTGTCGATCAGCTCCAGCGGGATATTACCCTCCAGATATTTGCAGGGTTTCTTCAACCAATCCTCGGCCAACAGTTGGTCACCGAACACGTTGATGGCGTGTTCCAAAGCATGTGCATACTGGAAGGCAATTGTGCTTTGTTGCTGGTTTAGCCGCACTGGTTTGGTCTCCTTCGCCAAGCGCTGCACCGTTCTCACGGATTTCCCCGTGATGCGCTGAACGAGGCCGTACTCCATGTACAGCGTCGATGTGGAAAGCATGTCCCTGACGTCGTTCAGGTCAAAGCCTTCCTGGGTGTATCGGATGATCAACATACGCGTATCACCTTTGCGGCCCCGTAACAGCACCTCCGTAGGCTTTTGGGCAACGCTCTTTGTCTTGGTCACTGCGGGCATACCGAATACCTCCTTGCGCCATTTGACGTCATCATAGCGCCAAATGTCGCGAGCTGAGCAAGGGGTATCGACCAACGTATTGCTCCCGTAATGGATCCGTGTTGGAGCGTGACACCTTGCTTGCCGGATGCCAGTTGGACCCCTGTCATGCCTGATTTGGAGCTACCACGCTAACCTTCAAACTTCCGAAGGCCAACCCGAAAAACGCGTGGGAAAAATCCCTGGGTTTTTGATTTTTGACGTCGTTTGTGGGAACCGCGATGAGGACAAATCCACGCATTCACGAATGTTGTTTAACCGCGCTCAGCGTTACTTCATGAAAGCTACAACACCTTGCGTCGTTGCCTACAGGTACGTAAGAATCCGCCGGCTTGTGCGCTTTTGGGGTGGGTTCTATTGTTTTCCGGTCGCTGAAAACACAGTGATCGGGTTTGGTAGACCCTCAGCATCGACGCATAGCGTCACCTTGTTCGGCCCTTTCTCAGGGCTGCGTTTTATGGTGGCCATGCGCAGGGCTCCTTCGGGGGCGCCGGTTCCGATGCCCGGTCTACCAACCTTCGTATGGCCGCCACCCTCCGTTTGGTAGCGAGAGGTTGATGGCTCCTTCTAAGTAGCATCGGAGCTCCATCTATGCCCAAACCAACACCCAATCCCCCGAATCCGGACCTGTCCGCTCCAGCCCAAAGCGCTGACCAAGAGAAGCTCGAAGAGACCATCAAACTCGCCCTCGACTTTTACGCCAATCCTGCCGCGCACATTGCCCTGATCAACGCCACGCCAAGGCAACTCGACAGCATGTTCAGCGTCAATCCGGAGCTCGATGTCCAGACCCTGCTCAGCCATGCGTGCGAGTCGCTGGCATCGGCCAATGTCATGGCCATGGACCTGGCGGATCATATGGAGGGGACCCGTCGCAATTCGCTGTTGGGCATTGCGCAGGTCATCATGCTTGGGGAGCTGGCGGTGAATCAGGCACTGGATAAACTCGACGCCGCCGAGTAATAGGGGGGCCCGTGGTGAGAGGCTGGCCCTCACCACGGGGATTACGCTGTTACACGTCGCGGCGCACCGGGTAGCTCTCGATCACGTCCAGAAACTCGATCCGACGGTCGCTGGCCAACAGCTCCGGCAACAGCTTTTCGTAGTCCTGGCGATACGGCTTGCTCAGGTGACGGGTGATGAAGTCTTCCTTGCTGCAGTTCCAGGTTTCGTAGAGCACCAGAGTGTTCGGCTCGTCCTGCAACTGGTGGACCCAGGTGTTGACGAAGTCCGGCTCGGCCGACATCTGGTGCACCACATCCAGCAGGCGCTCCTTTGTTTCGGCGAAGCGTTCCGGTTTGGCTGGCAGGTAAACGATAAACGCGACTTGATCACTCATTTCATCACCTTCGCATGCGGGGAATGGATTACTGCGCCTGGTTTTGCGGGAACAGGTTGCGACGGGTTTCTTCGTCGAATTCCGCTTTCAGTACCAGCTTCTCTTTGAGGCCGTGAGCACGTACGGCCGCCGGGCGAGCGCTGATTTCATCGAACAGGCGCTTGACGTTCGGGTACGCCGCCAAACCGTTTTCGCCGAGGATGTACGGCGCGTAATTGGCCCAGCCCCACAGCGCCATGTCGGCGATGCTGTAGGTGTCGCCGGCCAGGTATTGATGGTCGGCCAGGCGCTGATCGAGCACGCGGTAATGACGCTCGACTTCCTTGAGGTAACGGTTTTTTGCGTAGGCCAGGTCTTCCGGGGCGTGGTGCAGGAAGTGCACCGCCTGACCCGAGAACGGCGACAGGCCGGTGGCGATGAACATCAGCCACGACAGCAGTTCGGCCTGGCCGGCAACGGAGGTCGGCAGGAAGCGCTGATGTTTTTGCGCGAGGTGCAACAGGATCGCCTGGGAGTCGAACACGGTGGCGTCGCCATCGACCAGCGCTGGCACTTTGGCGTTCGGGTTGATCGCCAGAAAGGCTGGCTGGTGTTGCTCGCCCTTGAAGGTGTCGACGCCGATCAATTCGTACGGCGTTTGCAGTTCTTCAAGCAGCAGGGCGACTTTCATCGGGTTTGGCGAAGGGTGGAAAAAGAATTTCATGGTGTAGGCCTCAGTCAGTGGTTGGTCAGGAACTGAGGCTGATAGTGGGCGAAACCCGTTCGATTGACGTACGGGGTTGTTGTTCTACTCGTTCGAAATAGTTGAACGGGTTGCGGGCGTTGCCACCGGTTTGGCCAACAGGCGCCGGGTGACGCCGAGCATGGCGACCGACACCGCGACGCCCAGGCCAAAAGCCTTCAGGCCCATGCCCGGCAAGGTCAGCGCCAGGACCAGGCAGAACGCGCTGAACGAATACATGCCGGTGGCCGTGGCGCGCAACAAGGCGGCGGTAAACGCCGGGCCACGGGTTTGCTGGGAAAACACCGCCATCACGCTGCCCAGCACCGGGAACACCGCGAGCAGGCCGCTCCAGCGTTCGCCGACGGTGCTGGCGAGCCAGGTGACCGCGAGAGTGAGAAGGGCGCCGGCAATCATGCGCAGCAGCAATTTGTCGGACTTCGGTGCCGGGCCGGAGACGATCGGCTGCACCTTGGGAAACAGATAAGGCGCCGCCAGCAGCGCGGTCGCGGCGGCGATCACCGAGAACACCAGGGACGGTGGAATCACCGACAGCACCACCGCCGCTGTCGCCCAGACCAGCAGCGAAACCGTCAGCGCCCAAGGCCATCCCGCGCGTTGGGCGACCTGGGCGTAGGTTACGCAGAAGGCAATCATCGCGAACATCGCGGATAACGCGGCGGTCGCCGATTGCGCGGCAAACACTTCGCCTTGTTCGATGGCGAGGAAGAACAGAATCGGCCCGACTACCACCGGCAACCCTGACAGCCAACCGGCGACACTCGGGCCCCAGCGTTTGCCCGCGAGGGAGATCAGTAAGAGAAACCCGGGAATGACCAGCAGTTTGAGCAGCAGCACGTAGGCGCCTCCGACCTGAGTGAAGCGGCAACGTTAGCATTGCGACAAGTAGATTGCTCTAAGGATTGGCTGTTTTTGTATACAAAGTTGAAAGCTTGTACAGCAACACTTTATGCGTATAAGTAACAGAACCCATACGCGCTGAATCGAGCCGATCATGACCCGACCACGATCACCTCTGCGTCATACCCTGTGGCTGTTGGTATTGCTGGGCAACCACGCGTTGGCCAATTGGCAGGAGTCTTTACCCGGTGCTCAAATCATTGGTACCGGCGAGTTCCGGATGTTCGGTTTCGATATCTACAACGCTCGTCTGTGGAGCGCCACTCAGCCATTTGCGAGCGACCAGCCGTTCGCCCTGGAGCTGATTTATCAGCGCAGGATTTCCCGGGACGATCTGGTCCAGGCCAGCGTCGAAGAAATCAAACGACTGTCGGGCGCATCGGTGAGTGCCGGGCAACTCGCGGCATGGCAGGCGCAGATGCAGCAGGCGTTTGTCGATGTGCAGGCCGGGACCCGACTCATCGGGGTTTACTTGCCGGGGCAGGGCGCGCGCTTTTTTGTCGGCCCGCAGTTGCAGTACGAGGTGACGGACCCGGTGTTCGCCCGGGCGTTTTTTGATATTTGGCTCGACCCGCGCACGAGCAATCCCGAGTTGCGGGAGCAGTTGTTGGGCATTGCCAAGCCCTGAACATCACCCGCCGTTGATATTGTAGGAGCGAGCTTGCTCGCGATGGATTCAAGGGCGCCGCGTTCAATCAGGATGCACGCGTTATCGTTAACGTCCATCGCGAGCGGGCTCGCTCCTACAAAAGCAAAAAGCTGCGTTTTGTCTGTACACCGAAAAGCGCGAAACGTCTAAGCTGCGCCCTCCCGCCTGTTTTCTGGAATGTTTGCGTGAAATTCAGTTTGCCCAAAGTCGCCACTGCGCCGTTTTGTCCGCCGGAAGTGGCGGGCAGCGTTGCCGTTGATCCTCGCGCGTCATTTTTCAAACGTGTCCTGCGTTTCGCCGGACCGGGCTTGCTGGTGTCCATCGGCTACATGGACCCGGGCAACTGGGCCACCGCCATCGAGGCCGGTTCGCGGTTTGGTTACAGCCTGTTGTTTGTGGTGTTGCTGGCGAGTCTGGCGGGGATGGTGGTGCAGTGTTTGTGCTCGCGACTGGGCATTGCCACCGGGCGCGATCTGGCGCAGTTGTCCCGCGAGCGCTACAGCACGCGGACCGCACGGACCCAATGGGTGCTGGCGGAAATCTCGATCATCGCCACCGACCTCGCCGAAGTACTCGGCTGTGCGCTGGCGTTCCATCTGCTGTTGGGCTGTTCGCTGAGCGTCGGCATCGCCCTCACGGCGTTCGACACGCTGCTGGTGCTGGCCCTGCAGAACCGTGGCTTCCGCCGACTGGAAGCGATCATGCTGGTGCTGGTGAGCACCATCGGTGTGTGTTTCTTCGTTGAATTGTTGCTGATCAAGCCTTACTGGCCGGACGTCGCACGGGGTTTCACGCCGTCACTGTCGGCCATCGGCGATGCGGCGCCGCTGTACCTGGCCATCGGGATTCTCGGGGCCACGGTGATGCCGCATAACTTGTACCTGCACACCTCGATCGTACAGACCCGGATGATCGGCAAGGACCTGGCCAGCAAGCAGGACGCGGTGAAACTGGCGCGCATCGACACCATCGGTTCCCTGGCACTGGCACTGCTGGTGAACGCGGCGATCCTGATCCTCGCGGCCGCGGCCTTCCACAAGACCGGGCACACCGATGTGGTGGACATTCAGGACGCCTATCACTTGCTCGACCCGCTGGTGGGCGGCGCGTTGGCCAGCGTACTGTTCGGCGTCGCGTTGCTGGCGTCCGGTCAGAGTTCGACGTTCACCGGCACCATCGCCGGGCAAGTGATCATGGAGGGTTACCTCAACCTGCGGATTCCCTGCTGGCAACGGCGGTTGATTACCCGGGGGCTGGCGTTGATCCCGGCGTTTATCGGTGTGTGGCTGATGGGTGACAACGCGATTGGCAAGCTGCTGGTGTTGAGTCAGGTGGTGCTGAGTTTGCAGTTGCCGTTTGCGTTGTATCCGTTGATTCGCATGACCAACGATCACAAGTTGATGGGGCCGTTTGTGAATCGATTGCCGACGCGGGTGTTGGCGTGGGGGTTGTTTGCGGTGATCAGTGGGGCGAATAGTTGGTTGATTCTGCAGTTTTTTGGGTGATTTTTCGGCCGCCATCGCCAGCAAGCTGGCTCCTACAAGGACATGGTGAACCTGTAGGAGCCGGCTTGCCGGCGATGAACGATGACACGGTCTACCGCTGAAACGCCTCAACCACAAAATCAATGAACACCCGGGTCTTGGCCGGCATCAGCGTCCGGCTTGGGTAATACAGCGAGATCGGCCCCGCATCGGCGTGCCAGTCCGGCAGCAGGCGCACCAGTTCCCCGCGCTCGATGTTCGCTGCCACATCCGGCAACACTAGCAGCGTCACCCCCAGCCCCAGGAGCGCTGCCTCACGCATGGCGGCAGGATCGTTGAGCACGATGCTTTCGTTCAGACCGGCGCTCTCTTCATGGCCTGCTCGATCGTGCATCACCCACTGACGAATCCGCCCGGTGCGAATGCCGCGCATCACAATGCCGGTGTGTCCGATCAGGTCGGCCGGCGTGCGCGGCAGCGTGCGTCCTGCCAGGTAGGACGATGAGGCCACTGCGACGATATCGGCCGCCGCCAACGTCCGTGAGATGACTCCAGGCGTGAGTTCGAAGCCGCCGCCGATGGCCGCGTCATAACCTTCAGCAATCAAGTCCACCTGGCGATTTTCGAAGTGCCATTCCGGGCGAATCAACGGATAACGCGCCAGGAACTGCGGCAACAACGGCAACACATGACCGATGCCAAACGTCGGCGCCAGGCTGACCTTGAGCACACCGGCCGGCTCCCCGCGATCGCTGCTCACGGCACTGATCGCCGCTTGCAACGCCTCCAGGTTGTCGCCGATGCCGGCCAGAAAACCCTCACCGGCTTCAGTGAGCGACAGCTTGCGGGTCGAACGCTGAAACAACCGCACACCCATATTGCGCTCCAGCATCGCTACGTTGCGGCTGACCGCGGCGGGTGTCAGCGCCAGCAAACGTGCCGCGGCGGAAAAACTGCCCGTTTCAGCGCTGCGTACAAAAGATTCGAGGTTGGCGAGGGTTTCCATGTCTGGTACCTGCTATGAATGCTTGAAAATCATTCAAGTCATTACCCGCTAATCAAGGGCTAATGACAAGCGCAGTATTCACGCCAACGACAACCCCTTGGAGTGAATCACCATGAGTACTATCGGCATCATCGGCGCTGGCGCCATTGGTTCAGCGTTTGCCAGAGCCTTGTCCCGTCAGGGCATCGAAGTGGTCATTGCCAACAGTCGTGGCCCGGAGACCTTGGCCGCCCTGGTGGCGGAGCTCGGCCCGACGGCACGCGCCGGCACCCGTGAAGAAGCGGCCGCCCAGCCAATCGTTCTGGTGGCGGTCAACTGGTCGAAGTTGCCGACTGCACTTGCTGGTTTGCCTGATTTCGGCGGGCGGATCGTGATCGACGCCAATAACTCGATTGAGGCGCCGTCGTTCAAGGCTGTGGATTTGCACGGCCGTACATCCAGCGAAGTGTTTGCTGAATGGGTGCCGGGGGCGAGGGTGGTGAAGGCGTTCAATCACCTGGCGGCGCGCTTGCTGGAGAGTGATCCGGCGGCGGAGGGTGGTCGGCGGGTGCTGTTTGTGTCGGGCGATGATGCCGAGGCGAAAGCTCAGGTGGTTGTGTTGACCGAGCGCTTGGGCTTCTTCGGGATTGATCTTGGGGAGTTGAGTGTCGGCGCGCGGTTGGCGCAGTTTCCGGGTGGGCCGTTGCCAGTGTTGAACCTCGTGAAGTTCGCCTGAAACGGTTTGCGGCAATAAACGCAAATCCTGTAGGAGCCGGCTTGCCGGCGATGGCGGTGTGTCAGACGACATCAATGTTGAATGTTGCACCGCCATCGCCAGCAAGCTGGCTCCTACAGGGGTGTTGCCGGATGGCGCGGATCTTCGTGGGTCCCCGCGCCGTCCGTTGAACGCGTTAAGCCCGTTCGATCGCCAGTGCCACGCCCTGACCACCACCGATGCACAGGGTGGCGAGGCCTTTTTTGGCGTCGCGCTTGATCATTTCATGCAGCAAAGTCACCAGCACACGGCAGCCCGACGCACCGATCGGGTGACCGAGGGCGATGGCGCCGCCGTTGACGTTGACCTTGTTCAAGTCCCATTCCAGGTCCTTGGCCACCGCCAGGGATTGCGCGGCGAAGGCTTCGTTGGCTTCGATCAGGTCCAGTTGGTCGATGGACCAGCCGGCTTTGCTCAGGCAACGGCGAGTGGCCGAGACCGGGCCGATACCCATGATCGCCGGGTCCACGCCCGCGTTGGCGTAAGCCGCGATTTTTGCCAGCACCGGCAGGCCCAGGGCCTTGGCTTTGTCCGCGCTCATCAGGATCACGGCGGCGGCGCCGTCGTTCAGCGACGAGGCGTTACCGGCAGTCACCGAACCGTCTTTCTTGAAGGCCGGTTTCAGTTTGCCCAGGGCTTCGGCGGTGGTGCCGGCGCGTGGCTGTTCATCGGTGGCGAAGGACAGCGGATCGCCCTTGCGCTGCGGAATCAGGATCGGCGTAATCTCATCGGCAAAACGCCCGGCTTCGATGGCGGCCGTGGCTTTCTGCTGCGAGGCCGCAGCGAAGGCGTCCTGTTGTTCGCGAGTCAGGCTGTACTTTTCAGCCAGGTTCTCGGCGGTGATGCCCATGTGGTAATCGTTGAACGCATCCCACAGGCCGTCGCTGATCATGGTGTCGACGATTTGCGCGTGACCCATGCGCAGACCGGTGCGTGCACCGGGCATGACGTAGTTGGACAGGCTCATGTTTTCCTGGCCGCCGGCAATGATCACCTCGGCGTCGCCGCAGCGAATCGCCTGGGTGGCCAGGTGCAGGGCCTTGAGGCCCGAGCCGCAGACCTTGTTCAGGGTCATGGCCGGCACGGTGAACGGCAGGCCTGCCTTGATCGCGGACTGACGCGCAGGGTTTTGCCCGGCGCCGGCGGTCAACACCTGACCCATGATCACTTCATCGACTTCAGCCGGGTTCAGGCCGGTTTGCGTCAGCAACTGACGGATCACCGCAGCACCGAGGTCTACGGCGGACACATTGGCCAGCGAGCCCTGGAAGCTGCCGATGGCAGTACGGGTGGCGGCGACAATGACGACTTCTTGCATGGAATGATTCCTCACTGGGCAGCGAACTGCATTTCCGGAACGTGATCCGGCACGATCAGTTTACCGGCAGTCTTGGCGACGATCTCTTCGACGCTGACGCCCGGCGCACGCTCTTTGAGAATGAACGCGCCGTTTTCGATTTCAAGATACGCCAGGTCAGTCAGTACGCGCTTGATGCAACCGGCACCGGTCAGCGGCAGGCTGCATTGGGACAGCAGCTTGGACTCACCGTCCTTGGACGCGTGGGTCATGATGACGATGATGTTGTCTGCGCCGGCCACCAGGTCCATCGCGCCGCCCATGCCCTTGACCAGCTTGCCGGGGATCATCCACGAGGCGATGTTGCCTTGTACGTCGACTTCAAAGGCGCCGAGCACGGTCAGGTCGACATGACCCCCGCGAATCATCGCGAAGGACTCGGCCGAGGAAAAGATCGACGCGCCGGTACGCGCGGTCACGGTTTGCTTGCCGGCGTTGATCATGTCGGCATCGATGGTTTCTTCAGTAGGAAAAGGACCCATGCCGAGCAGGCCGTTTTCCGACTGCAGCATGACTTCCATGCCTTCGGGAATGTAGTTGGCGACGAGGGTCGGAATGCCGATGCCCAGGTTCACGTAGAAGCCGTCCTGCATTTCGCGGGCGACGCGTTGAGCCATTTGTTCGCGGGAAAGTGCCATTGTTGTTATTCCTTCATTCGGTCCGGGGGCAGGGGATCACTTACGCACGGTGCGCTGTTCGATGCGCTTCTCGAACGTGCCGCAAATGACCCGGTCGACGTAGATGCCAGGGGTGTGGATCTGCGCCGGGTCCAGCTCGCCGGGTTCGACGATTTCTTCGACTTCGACCACGGTGATCTTGCCAGCGGTGGCGGCCAGCGGGTTGAAGTTCTGGGCGGTGTGGCGGTAGATGACGTTGCCGAAATGGTCGGCTTTCCAGCCTTTGACGATGGCGAAGTCACCGGTGATGGATTCTTCCATCAGGTACTTGCGACCGTGGAATTCGCGCACTTCCTTGCCTTCGGCGACCGGGGTGCCGACGCCAGTAGCCGTGAAGAATGCCGGGATACCGGCGCCGCCTGCGCGCATTTTTTCGGCGAGGGTGCCTTGAGGTGTCAGGACGACTTCGATTTCGCCTTTCAGCAGTTGGTCTTCGAACAGCTTGTTTTCGCCAACGTAGGAGGCCACTACTTTTTTGATCTGCCGGTCTTCCAGCAACACGCCAAGACCGAAACCGTCGACGCCGCAGTTGTTGGAAACCACGGTCAGGTCACGGGTGCCTTTGCGCTTGATCTCGGCGATCAGGTTTTCCGGAATGCCGCACAGGCCGAAGCCGCCGGCAATCACGGTCATGCCGTCTTCAAGACCTGCCAGAGCTTCCTCGTAGGAACTCACGCGCTTGTCGAAACCTGCCATATGCACCTCTTTTATTCTTTGTGGGCGGCTGGCTAGCCGTATGGGATGGAGTGTCGCGCTGGAGGATTTATTTGTTAAGTTGATTTTTAAGGTTGATTGATAGATAAAACTCACCAATAAATCCTGTAGGAGCATGGCTTGCCCGCGATGACGATCTCCAGGACGCCATCGCGGGCAAGCCATGTTCCTACAGAAAGCACCTGCGCTCATTACTGGAGCAGTTAGCCTATGACAGTCAAGCAGATCCGCGCCTTTCTGGCGGTGGCCCAGAGTCTGAGTTTTGCCGTCGCCTGCGAACGATTGCACCTGTCGCAATCGGCGCTGAGCCTGACCATCAAGGCGCTGGAGGAGGGCCTGGGCGGGCGGCTGTTTACCCGCAACACGCGCAACGTGGCGTTGACGCCCGAGGGTGAGTCCCTGGTGCCGTTGGCCCGCCGATTGATCGCGGACTGGGACAATGTCGAGGACGAATTGCGCCAGCGTTTTACCCTGCAGCGCGGGCGCGTGACGCTGGCGGCGATGCCGTCGTTTGCCGGCAACTTGCTGCCGCCGATCCTCAAGACGTTTCGCGCACGCTATCCCAAGGTCAACGTCACGGTGAATGACGTGATCAACGAGCAGGTGCTGGAAATGGTGCGCGATCGGCAGGTCGAGTTGGGCGTAGCGTTTGAACCGACGCAAAGTTCGTCGCTGCAATTCACGCCGTTGTACCGGGACCGGTTTGTGGCGGTGGTGCCGTTCGATTCGCCTTTTTCAGAACGCGAAGACATTGATTGGCAGACGTTGCTTGAAGAGCCTTTCATTACCTTGCAGCGACCGTCGACGGTGCGGGTGATGCTGGAGGAGCACTTGCAAACGCGGGGGATGAAGTTGCCGGTGGAATTTGAAAGCCATCAGTTGGCGACAGTCGGGAGAATGGTCGCCAGCGGCCTGGGGGTGAGCGCGGTGCCGGCGTTGTGTGCCGGGCAGATGCGCGAGTTGGGCGCACGGTGCATTACCCTGCGTGACCCGGTGGTGGAACGGGCGATCGGGGTGTTGACCAAGCCTGGGGTGGAGTTGTCGGCGGCGGCGCAGGCGTTGTTCGATATTCTCAAGGAAGAAAATTTCGACCAACGCCTTGCCCTGTGAAACCGCTCGGTTCTACTTTTTAGCGGTCGACAACGGTGGGGTTCGAGGCGGGATCATGCGCTTGGTCCCCGTCGATTCGAATGCCGATGCGAAGCGCAGCAGCGTCGAATCGTCGTAGGCGCGACCGGCAAACGTCAGGCCGACGGGCATGCCGATGTCCGGCATCACGCCCATCGGTACGGTGACCGTTGGCACACCCAAATGCCGGATGGCGAGGTTGCCGTTGGCCACCCAGATGCCGTTGCTCCAGGCGATGTCCGCAGAGGCCGGGTCGACATCGGCATTCGCCGGCGCAACGTCGGCCACCGTCGGGAACAGCACCGCATCGAGCCCCAGCCGATCCATCCAGTCTTCCAGGTCGATTCGACGGGTTTTTTCCAGCCCGCGCAAGCCATCAGGCACTGTGGAAATCTGATCCCACGGGGTGATGCCGCGCTCGGCCATCCGCACGTATTCGTCCATGCCGGCGACCAGGTCGCCTTCGCGGTTGGGCAGGGTTCCCGGGTCGTGCGGGAAAATCAGCGGCCCGTCGACATCGACCAGACGGTTCAATTTCGGGTCGCCGTTGGCCTGCAGGAAATCATCGAATGCCCAGGCCGTCAGGTCCCACAACTCATGGTGCAGGAACTCTTTCGACACCAGGCCTCGGGTAAACACCGTCGGCGCACCCGGACGATCACCCTCGCAATTGGAGACCAGCGGGAAGTCGACTTCAATCACTTCGGCACCCGCCGCTTCGAGTGCCTTACGGGCCTCTTCCCAGAGCCCGATCACCGATGGACGCGTGTTGATGCGCTGCCCCGTCGGCCCACCGATGCCCGGTGCGTCGCTCGTTCCCGCGTCGGGATCGGCGTTGATGTACATGCGCGGAACGCCGAGGCGTTTGCCGACGAGTGCATCGGTGTTCGCCGCAAGTTCGGCATAGGACGCCGGGCGCACCGAGGCGACGCTCGGAATCGGCACCCAGGGTTGCAGCCGCCACAGATCGCCACGGGTGTCGGGATCTTCCGCCACCACCACGTCGAGCACTTCAAGCAGGTCGGCCATGGTTCTGGCGAAGGGCACGACGACGTCCATGGTCGGCGTCAGCGGCCAGTTGCCGCGCACCGAGATCACCCCGCGCGACGGCGTGTAGGCGCACAAACCGTTGTTCGAGGCCGGACCGCGACCGCTCGACCAGGTTTCTTCCGCGAGACCAAAGGCTGCGAAACTGGCGGCGGTCGCCGTCCCGGCGCCATTCGACGAGCCCGAGGCGAAAGGGGCGGTGAGGTAGTCAGCGTTGTACGGGCTTTCGGCACGGCCGTAGACCCCGCGCTGCATGCCGCCGTTCGCCATCGGTGGCATGTTGGTTTTGCCCAGGCAGATCGCACCCGTGGCGCGAAGCCGTTCGATGGTGAACGCATCGCGATAGGCAATCAGGTGGGCGAAAGCGGGGCTGCCAGAGGCGGCGGTCAGCCCTTTGACCAGATAACTGTCTTTGGCGGTATAGGGAATGCCATCGAGCGGCCCCAGCGTTTGACCTTTGGCCCGACGGGCATCGGACGCCCGCGCTTCATTGAGCGCCTCGGGATTGCGCACCACCACGGCGTTGAGCGCGGTGGCGGTGTCCGGGCCATCGTAGGCATCGATCCGGGCCAGGTAAGCCTGCACCAGTTCGACGGCGGTGGTCTGCCCGGATTCGAGCGCCGCGCGCAGTTCGGCAATGGACACTTCAGTGACTTCGATCATGCGCTTACCACCGGCTGCTGAGGGGTGACGGGTTGAATGTTTCCATCACGCGGGAGCGTTGGCTCAGGGGCATCACTTTTCTCAAAATGGGTTCTCATATCCGTTCTCGTTGCACTGCATTACGCGACAGCGTGCTATTTAACACCAAGTTGGGCCAGATAGAGTTGTCGATACGCGTCAACCAGTTGATCCAGGGTGAAAGCGCGATTGCGGCCACTGGGGTTGGGCAAGACCCAGACCGAGGCGTTACCGAACGTTTGCGACTGAAGCCCCCAGGCCACGTTGCGCTGGCCGGATAACGCGCCATAGGCGGCCTTGCCGAGAAAAGCCACACAGCGTGGCGCATAGTGCGCGATCTTCTGTTCAAACTGCGCGGCGGCGGCGATGAATTCATCCACCGACAACTGATCCGCGCGCGCCGTTGGTCGCTCAACCACGGCGGTTAATCCGCATTGATACTGCACGATTGTCCGGTCATCTTCCGGACGAACTTCCTGCGGCGTAAAGCCGGCCAGATGAAGGGTGCGCCAGAAGCGATTGCTGCGGCCCGCAAAATGGTGCCCTTGGGCGGCGGCCATCATGCCGGGGTTAATGCCGCAAAAAACCACCGCCAGATGCTCGGCCAGCCTGTCTTCGAGTCTGTTGCCCGTCATGATGTCGCTCAACCGCAGATCACATTGACCGCATTGCGTGCCAGCCCGGTCAGTTCCGCCCGGGATTTGCCCGCCCGCGCACGGATGGAAATGCTGTGCAGCAGGGAGGAGGCGAGCACGGCGAGGGCCGCAGCGTCGACATCGTCCTTGAGCTCTCCTTTATCAATGGCCACGCGCAGACGCGCTTCCAGGTCGGCATCCAGTCGGCTGAGTCGATCCGACAGTACATCGCGAATTTCCGGATCTTCGACCGCTTCGGTGGTCGCCGTGCCAATCGCAAAGCAACCACGGGGTTGGCCGTCACCCGAGAAGTAGATCGATAACTGCCCCTCGTAAAACTGCATCAATGCCTGGCGCAACGTCAGCTCTTCGCTCGTCAGCGCCTCGTGCATGGCGGCGGCGGCGAACTCCCAATACTGCTCAAGCGCTTTGATATAGAGCGCGTGCTTGTCACCGAATGCGGCGTACAGGCTCGGCCGGTTCATCCCGGCTGCGCTGGCGATGCTGTCCAGAGACGCACCGGAATAGCCGGTGTTCCAAAACACACCGAGCGCTTGCTGCAAGGCGGTCTGCGGGTCATAGGCGCGAGGACGGCCGCGTCCTTTGCCCTCGGTAGTTTTATTTTGTGCCATGTCGTACAAAATCCTTGAGTCTGGGGGTGGCGTGGCTATATTCTTACACCATCGCACAAAATTAAGGAATCAGAAATTCCTTGCTTGCGGGTTTGTTGTAGCGGAGCTCGATCGGGGTATTGCGGCTACGAAACAGGTGCGGCGGAGCGATCCTCCCGACCGCACACGGTAAGGCGCTGTTCCAGTGGGTGTTAGCCCGATTTCCCGGTTAAAGGTGTATTCGATCATGACAAAACAGTTCGATCTCTCAGCGACACAGACCCTCGGGCATCCCGGTGCGAACCCGGCTGACGCGCCCGTGAAGAAACCGCTCAAAGCGAAAATGCGGCCCGTGCTGATGGTCGGTGTGCCGCTGCTTTTCGCCGCGTTTGGCTACGCACGCTATCAGGCAGGCGAGCCCTTTGTTTCGACCGACAACGCCTACGCCCGGGTGGCCAAGGCCTCGATCAATGCACGTGTTTCCGGCCAGGTCGTCGAGATTGCGGTTCAGGACAATCAGCCTGTGCACAAAGGCCAGGTGCTGTTTCGCATTAACCCGGAGCCGTTTCAGATCGCGGTCAACCGTGCAGAAGCACAGTTGAGCGTCGCGCGGCTGCGCATCGATGGGCTCAAGGCCAGTTACCGGCAGCAGCAGGCCGAGTTGCAGTCCGCCAGGGAGTCGGCAGATTTCGACCAGAAAGAGTTCGCCCGCAAGAAAGCGCTGGTCGCCTCCGAGTTTGTTTCGCGGGCCGTTTACGAGCGCGCGGACACCGACCTGAAAGTGGCACGGCAGCGCATTGCGTCGATCGAACAACAGATCGCCAGCACCGTCGTCGCGCTCAGCGGCAACCCGAACATCGACGCGGACAGTCACCCGACGGTGCGCGAGGCCAGGGCACAACTGGACGAGGCGCAGCTCTACCTCGGGTATGCGACGGTGTACGCGCCGGACGATGGCATTGTCGCCAAGGTTGACGACTTGCAGGTGGGCAACTTCGTCAGCAATGGCGCGCCGGCGTTTGCGCTGCTGTCCGATCGTGAGATCTGGGTCGAGGCCAACTTCCGCGAGACGCAGGTCACCCATATGCGCCCCGGGCAGGCAGCGACCATCAGCATCGATACCTATCCCGATCACGTATTCAAGGCCCACGTCACCAGCATGAGCCCGGGGGCCGGCTCGGACTTCGCCCTGCTGCCGCCAGAAAACGCGACCGGCAACTGGGTCAAGGTGGTGCAGCGCGTTCCGGTACGCCTCGAACTCGATGAGGCGGATCCTGCCCAGGCGCTGTTCTCGGGCACCAGCGCCACGGTCAAGGTTGATACCGGCTATCGCACGCCGTGGTGGCATCCGCTCAAGGCATTGTTGACTGCGGGTGGCGCCTGATGAACAGCCAACAGAGTGGACACCCGGCGGGAGAGGGCGCGCATGCGCTGAGGTTCGCGGCGCTGCTGGCGACGTACATGCAGTCGGCGAACCTGCCTGTTCCGAACGCGGTACTCAGGTTGATTCAGGGCAGCCTGTCGATGACCGACGATCAGGCAGGCTGGATCTTCACCTCGTACCTCGCGGCAAGCGCCATCACCCTGCCGGTCGCGCAATGGCTCGCCGGGCGTTATGGCTTGAAGCGTGTTTATCTGACCGCTCTGGCCTTTTTTGCCCTTGGCTTGCTGCTTGCGACGCTGGCCACGACGTCGCTGGAATTCGTCGGCGCGCGGATCATCCAGGGGCTCGCGAGTGGCGTGCTTGCGCCGCTGTCGATGGCGATTTCAATGGAGACCCTGGCCCTCGAGAAGCGTGCGAAGTTTGGCGCGACGTGGACCGCCATTGTGCTGTTCGGCATCGTCAGCGGGCCGAGCATCGGCGGCTGGGTTGGCGAACACTTCGACTGGCGGCCAATCTTCTACATCAGCCTGCCGTTGTCGGCCTACATCTTCCTGGTGATGGCGCTTTTGCTGAAGGAGAAGAAGGCCGTGCAGCGGCCGTCATTCGACTTCTTTGGCTTCGGCACTTTCACGCTGGGTTTGATCAGCCTGCAAATGCTGCTCGACCGTGGTGAACGGCTGGACTGGTTTGCCTCGACCGAGATCTGTCTGGAAGCGCTGGGCAGTGCACTGGGGTTCTATCTGTTCGCGGTGCATGTGCTGACGGCGAAGGTGCATTTTCTCAACAAGCGTTTGTTCGACGACCGCAATTTTGTGCTGTCGACAGTCATCTTTTTCGCCGTGGGTTTCGTGCTGTTGTCGACCATGGCGCTGACCTCGCCGATGCTCGACGAAATTCTCGGCTACCCGCCGGACACCACGGGGTTCCTGACGATCCCGCGTGGCGTCGGACTGGTCGGCGCTTTCCTGCTGATGGGGCGTGTTCCCGAGCGTTTCGACCGCCGCGGGTTCGTGGCGGCAGGCGTCGCCCTGGTGGTCTATGCCAACTGGCTGATGCTCGGTTATTCGCCGTTGATGGACGAGTGGCCGGTGGCGGTGGCCGGTGCGGTTCAGGGCATTGGCATCGGCGTGCTGATGCCGTCGCTGACCAAGGTTGCGTTCAGCACGCTCGACCCCGCGTTGCGTCCGGAAGGCACCGGTTTGTTCAACCTGTCACGGGTGTACGGCAGCACGCTGGGCGTTGCGATTGTGCAGTTGTTTTTCTTCAACAACACGCAAGCGATGCACTCGGCGCTGGTCAGCAACCTGACGCCTTATCGCGCCGCTGCGCTTTCCGTGCCGACGTCCCTGCAAGCCCTGGAAGGGCTCAACGAAATGATCACGGGCCAGGCGGCTTTTATCGCGCTGATCGGTCAATTCAAGATTTTGCTGGTGGTGATGCTGGTGGTGAGTCCACTGGTGGTCTTCCTTCGCAAGCCGGCTGCGGCCAACTAGTTTTCGTGGAGTGTGCCAAATGAAATCCCATGCGCTCGCAATCAACAGACAGACGTTCAAAACCACGTTCGGCGCGGCGGCAGTGCTGGTGTTCCTGACCGCCTGTACCGTCGGCCCCGACTACCAGATGCCGGCGCCGAGCCAGTCGCAGCACTACGATCAACAGGCCGAACAGCGGCTCGGTCAGCGTGGCAACCAGCAGATTGATCTGGGCCAGAAGGTCCGCGGTGACTGGTGGACGGCGTTCCGTTCGCAGAAGCTCGACACGGTGGTGCGTCGGGCCATTGCGGGCAATCTTGAACTGGTGGCGGCGGATGCAACCATTCGCCAGGCGGCGTCCTCGGTGACGGCGGCGGAAGGTGCGTTGTACCCGCAAGTCGATTTTGGCGCCCAGGCGGGCCGTCAACGGGTTCATAACGCCAAAGAACCGGCCGTCTCCAACTTCTATGCGATCGGGCCACGGGTCGGTTTTGACCTGGACGCGTTCGGCGGCAACAAGCGCTTGGTGGAACAACAGGAAGCGTTTGCCGATCTGCAAAAGCATCGCTACGAAGCGGCGTACCTGACCCTGACCGGTAACGTCGCCAGTCAGGCGTTGCTGGTGGCGTCGGCGAATGCGCAGATGCAAGCCGTCGAAAAACTGCTGGCCAACGACGCGAAAAACCTCGACCTCGTGCGCATGGCCCACGCCAATGGCAGCACCACGCAGATCGATGTTTCGCTGGCCGAGACCCGGCTCGCTCAAGACCGCACGTTGTTGCCGCCTCTGGCTCAGCAGCGCGACTCGGCACGCCATGCGCTGTCGATTCTGACGGGCAAAGGCCCGGGCGACTGGATCGCGCCGGACTTCGACCTGGCCGAGTTTGTATTGCCGGCCAACGTGCCTGTCAGCTTGCCTTCTGAAATGGCCCACGACCGGCCGGATGTGCGCCAGGCAGAAGCAGAACTGCACATGGCCAGCGCTGCCGTCGGCGTCGCGACCGCGAACCTCTATCCCCACGTCACGTTGTCCGCGTCGCTGGCACAGGCCGCTTCGGGCAATGGCGGCGCCGCACTCTGGGGCTTTGCGGCAGGGCTGGCGGGGCCGATCTTTGATGGCGGAACGCTCAAGGCTGAACGTCAGGCTGCCATCGACGGCTACAACGCGACACTCGCCGGTTACCAGCAAACCGTGATCAGTTCGTTCGGCCAGGTCGCCGACACGTTGCAAGCCATCAACCATGACGCCGAGGAAAACCTCGCCCAGGAAGACGCATTGCGCGCGGCCGAAACCAGTTTGCGCTTGAACCAGCAAGCCTACGCGCAAGGCGAGAACAGCATTCTCCAGGTGCTGGAAGCGGAGCGCGCTTATCAGCAGGCGTTGCTGGGCCGAATCCGGATCAAGACGGCGCAATACCTCGACACGGTGCGCCTGTACGTCGCGCTCGGCGGTAATTCCGTTGGCGCATTCGAGCAACGGGTGGCCACACGCGAAGCACAGAACCCTGCGTATCAATAGCGGCTGCGGCCCCGACAATTGGAGTAAAGAGATGCCTTACGAAGCCTTTCACGATGCACTTCGCGATCAGCGTTTTGCGCTCAACCATGGCGCGGGTGAAATGCCGGCGGTTGGGTTCGGCACGCTGTTTCGAGATCTTGCGGTCACCACACAAGCGGTCAAGGAGGCCCTGCACGCGGGCTTTCGTCATTTCGATTGTGCAGAGCGCTATCGAAATGAAGAACAGGTCGGCATTGCCCTGCAAGAGGTGTTGGCGAGCGGAACAATCCGCCGCGAAGAGCTGTTCATCACCACCAAGCTGTGGAACACCAACCATCGTCCCGAGCGGGTTCAACCGGCGTTCGAGGCCAGTTGCCGACGGCTGCAAGTGGACTACATCGACTGCTACCTGATCCATACGCCGTTTGCCTTTCAACCCGGTGAAAACCAGGACCCGAGGGACGAGCAAGGCAACGTCATCTACGATTCAGGGGTCACGTTGATCGAGACATGGAGGGCTCTTGAGCGTCTGGTGGATGAAGGGCGATGCAAGTCCATCGGCTTGTCGGATATCACGTTGCCGGCGTTGCAGGCGATTGTCGCCGAGGCGCGCATCAAGCCTGCCGTCGTGCAAGTCGAGTCCCATCCTTATTTGCCGGAATGGGAACTGCTTGAGTTTTGTCAGCAACATGGAATTATCGTCCTGGCGTTTGCACCACTCGGCCATGGCATGGAGCCCAATGTGCTGGAAGATTCGGTGATTACCGGGATCGCCCGGCGCGTGCAGAAGACCCCGGCGCAAGTGGCGCTGGCCTGGTCGGTGCAGCGGGGCGTGGCGTTTCTGACCACGTCGGCGACACCGAGCCACATCCGGGAAAACTTCGATCTGTCCACGCTGCCACACCGGGCGATGCTTGAAATCAAGGAAGAGATCACCACTCGGGTACGGTTCAACTCGGTGGTGGAAACCGGTGTTCCCGGGTTTATTGCGCGCAAGAAGTAATCCGATTCGAGAGGGGCGGCTTTCTGTAAGGCCGCCCTTTTTTATCCAGACCCTTGAGGCCTAACGATGGACATTTTCCAGACCATGCGTTTTTTCGTGGCTGTCGCCCAAACCGGCAGTTTTACAGCGGCGGCGCAGATGCTGGACACCACCACGACCAACGTTTCCAAAGCGGTGACCAGTCTGGAAGCCCGGCTTCAAACACGCCTGATCAACCGGACCACTCGACGCCTGGCATTGACCGAAGCCGGTGTGCGCTACTTGCAGCGCTGCGAGAAAATTCTTGATGAGGTGCGTGAGGCCGATGAGGAAGCAGGAACCGCTCACATCACGCCGGTGGGCCGGCTGAAGATTCACGCGATGTCCGCCATCGGCAACCATTACGTGATCGATGCGATTGCCAAGTACCGAGAGACTCACCCCTCGGTGATGTTTGATCTGACCCTGACCAATCGGCTGCCCGATTTGCTGGAGGAGGGGTATGACATGTCGATTGTGTTAGCGCGGGACCTGCCCGATTCCGGGTTTGTCGCTCAAAGGCTGGGCATCACTTACAGCATCCTCTGCGCTTCGCCGGCGTACTTGAAGAAACGCGGACACCCTGATTCTCCAGGGGCGCTTGGCGCACATGATTGTCTGCGGATTGTGAATACGGTCATGCCGGTTGAAAACTGGGCATTCGAGGGGCCGGACGGCGTGGAGACGGTGAACGTTCCGGTCTCTCCCTTCCACGTCAACACCGCCGATGCGATGACGGTCGCGATCAAGAATGGAATGGGGATTGGTATTCAACCCATTGCGTCTGCCGTGGACGGACTGAGAGCCGGCACGTTAGTGCGCGTATTGCCGGATTATCATTTCGAGGAATTCAACTTGTTTGCGATCTACCCGTCACGAAAGTTCGTGGATGCGAAGATCAAGACATGGGTGGAGTTTCTGAAAGACTACATTCCGGGTCTGTTGGCCTCCGATGAGGACATTGTCGGTTCGCCAGCAAAACCCTGACAGGCGCGGCAGGCATGGAGTGTCGACCCTCCATCGTCCGCACGCTACTCAACCGTTCGAGCAGCCTGTGCCCATGACTTGATATTGCAGGATATGCCGTTGACCGTGAGAGTCTTCATACGTCATTTGGGCCGGCACCGGCGCGCATTCGTTCGCGATGTCTGACACCGTAATGATCTTCTGAATATCGAGCTTCATTCCGTAGGTGTAACTTTCAACGGGTACCTGGCCGGCTTCTGCATTGGTATGGCTTTCGTCTGCAAAGGCCTGTGCGGTTAAACTTCCAAGAGCAAGGAACAGCGCAGCTTTTAAAACGTTCATGGTATTCACCTTGGCATCGACTATTTCGGGGTTGTTGCCTGGCGAGCAATTTGCTGACAACTTCAATGGCTCGCTGGGTTGAGTCGATGCTAGGTGTTTATGGCTTAGCCATATATTGGTCGACCGGACAAACACTGTTGTCGGATTTCACATGAATCCTGAATCGGCAGGCTCAGGCCGCCTGTTTTCGTTCTTGAGTTTTCAGCGGCTTTCAGACTCAAATGGTCCTTTTCGGGACGGTGACGATATGGAACATCGGTGTGAAGTAGCAGTGCTCGGACTCGGCGCGATGGGCGCCGCGACGGTGTATCAACTGGCGAAATCCGGGGTCAGGGTCATCGGCGTCGACCGCCACCATCCTCCCCACACTCAGGGCTCCAGCCATGGGGACACGCGCATCACTCGGCTTTCGGTCGGCGAAGGTGCGGCGTACGTGCCCATTGTCCGCAACTCGCATCGGATCTGGCGAGAGCTCGAAGCGCTGTCCGGCGAGTCGCTGTTCGAGCAGTGCGGCGTGCTGGTGTTGAGCTCCAGCCCCGGCTATGACGCCGACGATGCCAACGACTTCACGAACCGCACCCTTCAACTGGCGAACACCTACGGCATCGAGCATGACGTGTTGTCCGCCGAACAGATTCGCCAGCGATTCCCACAGTTTTCCCAGGTGCTGGACACGGCCGTCGGCTACTTCGAACCGAGTGGCGGTTACGTCCGGCCGGAACGCTGCATCGCGGTGCAATTGCAACTCGCCGAGGAACACGGCGCCACGTTGTTCAAGGGCGAAACCGTCACGCACATCCGCTCGGACGAGCAGGGCGTCACCCTCACCACCGACCAGCGCACGATCCGCGCCGACAAAGTCGTGGTCAGTGCCGGCATGTGGTCCCGGGATTTGTTGGGGCAGCCGTTTGACCGCTTGTTGCGGGTGTGTCGGCAGAAACTGTTCTGGTTTGAACAGGGGGAGCACGCCCGGTTTGCCGAGGTGTCACCGACGTTCATCTTCAGCCACGGTCCGGCGCAGTCCTTTTACGGCTTCCCGCCGTTACCGGGCGAGGGCAGCGTGAAGGTCGCGACGGAGCAATACACTGAAGAATCCTCGCCAGACACGCTGGACCGCACCGTCAGCGCCGCTGAAGAAAACGACATGTTCGAACGTCAGGTGCGCGGCCGGATCGCAGGCGTGACTTCGCGTGTGGTCAAGTCGGCGGTGTGCACGTACACCGTCACGCCGGATTCGCACTTCATCATCGACGAGCATCCGTCACTGAAAAACACCCTGGTGGTGTCGGCCTGCTCGGGACATGGTTTCAAGCATTCCGCGGCATTGGGCGAGGCGGTTGCGCAGTGGTGCGTGCGTGGCAGCAGTGACCTGGACCTGTCGGCGTTTTCGTTGAAGCGGTTTGCCTGACTTGCCGATCCCGGCCACCCCACGATCCGTAGGAGCCAGGCTTGCCGGCGAAGGCGCCCGTGAAATCGCCATCGCCGGCAAGCCGGGCTCCTACAGGTTTGGTGTGAATCCCCAATCCCGGACATCCCCCAATCCGTAGGAGCCGGCTTGCTGGCGATGGCGTCCATGAAATCGCCATCGCCAGCAAGGCGGGCTCCTACAGGTTTGGGGTGAATCCGTCATCCCGGACACCCCGCGATCGTAGGCGCCAGGTTTGCCGAGGTGGGTGAGATGATGCCAATTAGCCATCATTTCCGGTAAAGTATGCGCCGCCCGAGAGACGGATCCCGGGCGTTTACCCAAGGAGTCATTCAGTGAATCACCTCAGCAAAGTTGTTGCCGTTACCCTGTTCGGCCTGGTTCTGGCGGGTTGCACCGGCGCCCCGATGAAGACTCAGCAATACGATGCCAGCCAATACACGGTGGTTGGTCACAGTGAAGCGAGCGCCACGGGTCTGATGCTGTTCGGCGTCATCCCGATTCGTCAGAACAGCCGTTTTGTTCGCGCGCAAGACGCGGCGATCAAGGCCAAGGGCGGCGATGCACTGATCAACACCCAAGTGCAGGAAAACTGGTTCTGGGCGTGGGTCCTGAGCGGTTACACCACCAAGGTTTCCGGTGATGTGATCAAGCTGAAAAACGTTCAGTAAGCGATCGCCAGCGCGGCCTGCCGCAATGGCAGGCCGCGCTTGTCGTCCCGGTCAGATCAGGTTGATCACGACATCGATGTTGCCACGGGTCGCCTTCGAATACGGGCAGGTCTGGTGCGCGGCATCCACCACCGACCGTGCAACGGCCGGGTCCAGACCGGGAAGGCTGACGTTGAGGCGCGCCTGCAGGAAAAAGGCGTTTTCGGTCTTGCCCAGGTCTATTTCGGTATCGACAGACACGTCAGTCGGCAAGGTCACTTTCAACGCGATGGCTGCCTTGCCCATGGCGCCGATGAAGCAGGCCGACCAGCCAGCGCCCAGCAGTTGTTCAGGGTTGGTGCCGCTGCCGGAAGAACCTATGGCGCTAAGCTTGACGTCCAGACGGCCATCGTCGCTTCGCGACTCGCCATTGCGGCCTCCGGTTGTGTGGGTTTTGCCGGTGTAAAGCACGGTGTCGATTTGATTGATCATGGCGGTTCCTGCTGAGGTTGGTGGGCGCTTCTAAATCGCTGTTCATCGGAGAACATCTGAATTTCCGATGTGGCCCACTTTTCCACTTCCATGTAATGCGGATGTGTCCTGAACCGGCGCTTGTGTATCGCCGTGTAAGATCACCCCGCAAAAATACACACTGATACAAATCGACAGTGACTGTAGGAGCGAGCTTGCTCGCGATGGACTAATGAGCGACGCGTGTGTTCAGAGAAACCGCGTGATCGTTAACGTCCATCGCGAGCAAGCTTGCTCCTACGGGTAAAGCCTTCACGCCTGCTTGTTCAACGCTGCCTCCGCCGCCGCGATTTCCGCCTGGCGCTTGATGATCAGGTCACCCATCGGCGGCCCCTGAAAGCGCCGCGCTTCAAAACCGAACCAGACGATGGCCGTCAGCACCAGGAAGCCGATGGTGATGTACAGCGCCCAATCATTCGGTGGCTGGATGCCGATGACGAAGATCACCACCATCGAGAGCACCGAGAGCACGGCGAACAAGGAGTAAAAAGCGTGCCCCATGTTCCACGGCCCCATGGTTGGCCACTTCGAGGTTCCGTAGGCGAACAGGCCCAGCACGATGGGAATGATGAAAGAGAAAAACAGGAAGATCACCGTGCAGGAGACCACGATGGTGTAGACCGGCGTTGCCCCGATCGAGATCACCGACGAGCCCCAGTCGAACAAGACCGCCAGGGTTGCGCCGGTCCAGATGGCTGCCACCGGGCTGCGATATTTCGGCGAGACCGAGGCCAGTGCTTTCGAGCAGGGCAGGCCACCGTCGCGGGAGAACGCGAAGATCATGCGTGACACCGAAGTCACGGTCGCCAGCCCGCAGAGAAACTGCGAGATGAAAATCGCCACGTACAGCGCGAATTTCACGTTAGGGCTCACCTGGGCGTTCATGCCCCAGAAGAACACGTTCCAGCCCTGTTTCGCCGCTTCGTCCATGTTCGGCAGCATCAGCACGAACGAACAGAGCATCACCCAACCGAACAGCAACGACCAGACCACCGACATGACCATGCCGCGCGGCACCGACATCGCGGCATTGCGGGTCTCTTCGGAGGTATGCGCCGACGCGTCATAACCGGTGATGGTGTAGATCGGCAGCAGCAGGCCGAGCATGAACACCCAGCTGTTCGACACCTGTGGCCAGACACTGCCGCCGGCTTCACCGGAATAGTTGCCGAAAGTCCACAACCGGGCGAACTCATAGCTGGGTGCGGAAATCAGGCAGACGATGGTCAGCGCGAGCGCCGTGGCGAAAATCAGGTAGCCCGAGAAGTCGGTGAGTTTCGCGGTCAGGCCGATGCCCAGATGGTTACACAAGGCCTGGATGCCGGTCAGGATCGCCAGGAAAATCACCCTCACCGTGGTGGTGTCTTCCATTCCCAGCGCCGGTCCGAAGGCCCCGAAAAAGAAGTAATAGGTGCCGACGTTGATCGCGCCGAGCACCGTGACCAGTCCCAGCAGATTGAACCAGGCCGTCAGCCAGCCGGTGAAGCGGTTTCCGAGAATCGAGCCCCAGTGATAGAGACCGCCTGCGGTGGGGTAGGCCGAAGAAATCTGCGCCATGGCCAGCGCGAATACCCCTGAGATCAGGCAACCGATGGGCCAGCCGATGCCAATCGCCGCACCCCCTGCGCCCGAGGTGCCCTGGGCCAGTGAGTTGATGCCGCCTGAAAGGATGCAGATGATCGAAAAGGAAATCGCGAAGTTGGAGAAAACGCCCATTCGTCGCGAGAGTTGCTGGGCGTAGCCCATGCTGTGCAGCACCTTGACGTCCTCGTCGTGCGCGTCGGTGCCGGGCTGGCTTGCTGGGTTCATGCTGTGTACCCCATCAGGTTTTGATTCAATCCATTGGCGTGTGCGCAATGGGCTGGCCTTCAACACCTTGTCGTACTGCTCCTTTTTCCAACCGATACTGCTCTGAATCTAAACGCGGCCGTGATAAGCCGCGTCGAAAATGCTGGCCACACCGAGCTTGGTCAATGGCAGGGGATTGCCGCTGGCCGAGGGATCGACAATCGCCATGTCCGCGATCAGGTCGGCCTGCCGGTCATCCACGCCCAACTCAACCAGCGTGTGCGGCACACCGATGTCTTTGCGCAGCTTGAGCACGAAGGCCAGAAAACTGTCGAAGCCGGGGGAGGGCAGGCGCAGATAAGCCGCGAGGCGGATGATGCGTTCCTCGATGGCCGGGCGATTGAACTGCAACACATACGGCATGAACGTGGCATTGGTCATGCCGTGATGGGTGTCGTACAGCGCGCCCACCGGATGCGAGAGCGCGTGCATTCCACCGAGGCCTTTCTGGAATGCGGTGGCGCCCATCGCGGCGGCGGCGAGCATGTGTGCGCGCGCTTCGAGGTCCGAAGGTGTGTGTACGGCGCGCACCAGGGCGTTGGCCACCAGGCGCATGCCTTCCACCGCAATGCCGTCGGCCAGCGGGTGAAATCCGGGAGCGCAATACGCCTCCAGGCAATGGGCGAACGCATCCATACCGGTGCCAGCGGTGACTTTTGCCGGCATGCCGACGGTGAGTGCCGGATCGCTGATGACCACGCGCGGCATCATTTTCGGGTGGAAGATGATGCGTTTGGTGTGCGTGCGCTCGTCGATGATCACCGCCGCACGACCGACTTCGGAACCGGTTCCCGCTGTGGTCGGCACGGCAATCACCGGGGCGATGTGGCTGTCGTCGGCGCGAGTCCAGTAGTCGCCGATGTCTTCGAAATCCCACACCGGTCGGGTCTGGCCGCTCATGAACGCGATGAGCTTGCCCATGTCCAGGCCGCTGCCACCGCCGAAGGCGACCACGCCATCGTGCTGGCCGGTGCGCCAGGCTTCGAGCCCACCGGCCAGGTTGGCCTCGACCGGATTGGGCTTGAGGTCACAAAACAGCGCGACGCCAAGGCCGGCGGCGCGCAACGCATCCACCGCCGCCGTGGTGATCGCCGCACGCCCCAGGCCGCTGTCGGTGACCAGCAGCGGGCGTTGGATACCCTGGTTGCGGCAGACCTCGGCCAGCTCGGCGATGCGCCCGACACCGAAGCGAATGCTGGTGGGGTAGTTCCAGTTTCCAGTCAGGTTCATGGCCTACACCTCGTGGCGCAGATGAAAGGATTTGGCGCGGGTCAGGTGCTCGTAGCCCAGGCGCGACAGGGTGACGCCGCGTCCGCTGTTCTTGACCCCGGTCCAGGCCAGCGCCGGGTCGAGGTAATCGCAGCGGTTCATGAACACGGTGCCGGTGGCGATCTCGTTGCCGAGGCGTTCGGCGGCGGCGAGGTCCTCGGTCCAGATCGACGCACTGAGTCCGAACTCACTGTCGTTCATCAAGGCGATGGCTTCGTCGTCGCCAGTCACCGGCATGATGCCGACCACAGGGCCGAAGCTTTCGTCGCGCATCACCGACATTTCATGAGTGACGTCCACCAGTACCTGCGGCGCCAGGTAGGCGCTGCCTGGTGCGTCGGCGGGAAACGCCTTCGGATCGATCAGCGCTTTGGCGCCCTCGGCCAGTGCGTCGGCAATCTGTCCGCGAACAAAGTCTGCGGCGGCCGGCGAGACCATCGGACCCAGCGTGGTGGCTTCGTCCAACGGGTTGCCCAACACATGCTGGCGAGTCAAATCGGCGAAGCGCTCGACGAAGGCGGGATAGATTTTCTCGTCCACATAGATGCGCTCGACCGCGCAGCAGCTTTGCCCGGAGTTGAAGAAGCTGCCGTCCACCAGGTTTTCCACGGTGTGTTCGAGATTGGCGTCGGCGCGAACATAGGCCGGGTCTTTGCCGCCGAGCTCCAGGCCCATGCCGATGAAATCCGTGATGGCTGCTTGTTGGACTTGCAGGCCAGCGTCCACCGAACCCGTGAAGTTCACCTGTTGTACGTCGCCAGTGACGATGGCTACTGCGGTACTGGCATGACTGAGCAGCAGGTTCTGGAACAACCCTTCAGGCAGATTGGCCCGGCGAAAAGCTTCAGCGAAACGCTCGCCGACCAGCAGGGTTTGCGATGCATGTTTGAGGATGACGCTGTTGCCCGCCATCAACGCCGGAATAATCGTGTTGACGGCGGTTAGGTAGGGGTAGTTCCACGGGGCGATCACGAGCACCGTACCTAGCGGCTCGCGCTTGATGTAACGCCGAAAACCCGCGACCGGTGCAGGCTCTATGGCTGCAAGCGCTTCGGGCGCAATAGCGATCATGTGCCGGGCCCGCTCTTCGAAACCGCGCAGCTCGCCAGCGCCATAACGCACCGGTCGACCCATTTGCCAGGCCAGCTCCGGCACGATTTCATCTTTCATGGCGAGCATCGCGTCCACAGCGGCACTGCAAAAAGCTGCGCGCTCGCTCAGTGGTCGGCGCTTCCATTGCGCCTGGGCCGTTGCAGCCGCCTCAAGCGCCTGAAGGAGCCGGGCGGTATCTATTTGTTGGCGTTCGACGTACACCCGGCCATCGACCGGAGAAATAAGCTGAATCTTCGCAGTCATGGTGTGCTCAATAGCGCTCGAAGCCGCGCTGCAGTTCCCAGTCGGTGATCCGCCGGTCGTACTCTTTTTGCTCCCACTCGGCGGTGTGCACGTAGTGATCGACCACTTCATCGCCGAACGCCTCACGCAACATGCTCGACCCCTTGAGGGCGGAGCAGGCATCGCGCAGGGTTTTCGAGACTTCCGGCAAATGCTCATCGAGGTAGGCATCGCCCTCGAACGGCGCGGCGAGTTCGAGCTTCTCGTCGATCCCGGCCAGGCCCGCCGCGATAAGCGCGGCGAAGGCCAGATAAGGGTTGAGGTCGGCGCCGCCGATGCGGCATTCGATGCGGATGGATTTGCTGCCTTCGGCACACAAGCGAAAGCCGGCGGTGCGATTGTCGCGGCTCCACACCGCACGCGTCGGCGCGAAAGTGCCGGCCTGGAAACGCTTGTACGAATTGATGTAGGGCGCCAGAAAACAGGTGATGTCGTTGGCGTACTTGAGCTGCCCGGCGACCCAGGCACGCATCAGTTTCGACATGCCGAACTCGGCTTTGGCGTCGAAGAACAACGGCTTCTTGGCGTTCTTGTCCCACAGCGAATTATGGATATGGCTGCTGGAACCGGCGGCGTCATAACGCCACTTGGCCATGAACGTGATCGCCTTGCCTTGCAGCTGCGCGATCTCTTTGCAGGCGTGCTTGATGATGACGTGGTGGTCGGCCATGGTCATGGCATCGGTGTAACGAATGTTGATTTCTTCCTGGCCGGGGCCCCATTCGCCCTTGGAGTTTTCCACGGGAATGCCCGACGCTTGCAGATGCTTGCGAATCGCCCGCAGCACCGGTTCCTCGCGGGTGGTCTGGAGGATGTTGTAATCCTCGATGTAATGCCCGGCGGTTTTCGGTTGGTGATAGTTGCGCTGGTGGATCGCCTCGTAGCTCTCATCGAACAGGTAGAACTCAAGCTCCGAAGCGAACATGCCGGTGTAGCCTCGTTCACGCAGGCGCTCGACCTGTTTTTTCAGAATCGCCCTCGGGCTGTGGGGCAAGTCCTTTCGATGGTGATGATCGAGCACATCGCAGAGCACCAGCGCCGTGCATTCCAGCCAGGGCACGCGCCGCAGCGTGGACATGTCCGGTTTGAGGACGAAGTCGCCATAGCCTTTGCTCCAACTGGCTGCGGCGTAACCCGGCACCGGTTCCATGTCGATGTCGTCGGCCAGCAGGTAATTGCAGCAGTGGGTTTCTTCGTGGCCGCTGTCGATAAAAAACTCGACCTGGAAGCGCTTGCCGACCAGGCGTCCCTGCATGTCGACCATGCAGACCAATACGGTGTCGATTTCGCCAGCGGCAGCCGCGCGCTTGAGTGCATCAAAGCTGAGGAGGGGCTCGGTCATCACGTCAATCCTGCGTGAAAGGGTTGGGCCTGTCTGAGATAGCTGTTGCAGACGCTCTCCAGAACAACCAAAACCCTGCAGAATCGAGCATCGTAAGCAATGAGCTGATCCAAGCTTAGCCTACTGTTGAAAACTGCAAGTCCTTATGAGCCGCTAAATTCAAAGCTTGTAGCCAATCTGCCGCAACAGGTTTTTGCGCCACAGAATGTCTTCGTCGCCTTCAATTTCCTTGGCGCAGAAGCCATCCACCACACCCAGAATCGCGCGTCCCTGTGCTGTCTCGGCGAGCACCACTTCTGTGGGGTTGGCGGTTGCGCAAAAGATCCGGCACACCTCTGGAACCGTCTTGACCGTGTTCAATATGTTCAGCGGGTAGAAGCCGTCACCCAGGAAGATGATGAAGCTGTGCCCGGCGCCGATGGCTTGGGCATTGCTCTGGGCCAGTTCGATCATGGCGGGATCGGTGCCGGACCAGCGCACCAGGCATTTGCCCGAGGCTTCGCAAAAAGCGACGCCGAAGCGAATGCCCGGCACTGCGTTGATCAACGCTTCGTGAATGTCCTCGACGGATTTGATGAAGTGGGTCTGGCCCAGAATGAAATTCGTGTCTTGCGGCTTGTCGATTTTCTGCGTGATGAGTTGCATCTCGAACACCTCCTTTCACCGCGGTGTTGCCAGGGGCTGGCAACCGTTCAAGTCTCACGATTCATTTTAGGAGATTCGCGCCCAGGCCGACGCCTGGGCGACCGGTGCACGTCGGGCGGCGGTAATCGGGTAAGGTAGGCGCGAAAATGCACCGGGTGCGCCGATTGACTTCACTGGAACCGAACATGATGAAAGCTGTAACCCTCACCTTCGTCCTTTCACTGACCGCAGGGGCATTTTGCACGCCGGCGGCAGCGGCGGGGGATGCTGAAGCCGGGGCGAAACTGTTCACGCGGATCTGCGGCGGCTGCCATCAAGTGGGCGAGTCGGCGCGGGGCGGCTTCGGCCCGCAACTCAATGGCATTTTCGGCCGTCCCTCGGGAAGCGTGACGGACTACCAGTACTCCGACGCGATGAAATCCGCCGGCATTGTCTGGACGCGCGAGACACTGACGGCTTACCTCGAAGCGCCGAAGAAAGTGGTGCCCGGCACCCGGATGATTTTCTGGGGGCTCAGCGATCCGGAAAAGATCGAGGATGTGCTGGCGTACTTGCAGACGTTTCAGCCGAAGTAATCGAATGCGTCGTTGAAATGTACGTCGATGTACATTTTGTGTACGCACGAGGGCGTGCAGCGTAGAGTGGAGTGACATTTTCAGAACACGGTGGTACCCGAGGATGTCGCAGGCAGGAAAGACACGGACCAAGGCACAGGACGCCGGCTGGCGCGGCTCGGTCAATGGCTGGCTGGACGCCGCCTACGATGCCCTCAAGGAATCCGGTGTGGACGCGGTGCGCGTGATGCCGCTGGCCAAGCGGCTGAACCTGTCGCGCACCAGTTTCTATTGGTTCTATGAGGATCGCGAGCAACTGCTGGCGGCGCTCCTGACCCGCTGGCGCGACAAGAACACCGGCGGGCTGATCAGCCAGTGCGAGAGTTACGCCGAAAGCATTTCCGAAGCCATCCTCAACGTTTTTGAATGTTGGGTGAACCCCGAGCTGTTCGACTCGCAGTTCGAGTTTGCCGTGCGCAGTTGGGCGTTGCAGTCCGCCGAGGTGGCCGACGAAATCGCCGCGGCTGACGAGGCGCGGATCAATGCCCTGGCCGGCATGTTTCGCCGGTTCGGCTACGAGACCGACGCCGCCGATGCGCGGGCCAGGACGATCTATCTCACGCAGATCGGCTACATCTCGATGAAAACCACTGAGGACATCGTCGTGCGTTTCCGGCGCATTCCGCAGTACGTCACGGTGTTTACCGGCAAGGCACCGAAGCGTCGCGAGCTCGACCGTTTTTTTGGCAAGTTCGGCTACGCGGAAAAAGAGCCGGGTGTTTTCGTGTCGCTGGTCGACACCTTCGAGGAGGCGACGCCCGATGCCGAATAGAACCCTGGGCATCATCGGCGGCACCGGTTGGTTGGGCCGTGCAATCGCTGATGCGGTGCTGGAAAGCGGCTTCATCGCTGCCGATTGCCTGCTGATTTCGAACCGTTCCGGCAGCAGCACGTTCGGGCCAGACGTGCGGGTGCTGGCGGATAACCAGGCGTTGGTTGAGCTTAGCGACGTCGTGGTGCTGTCGATCCGCCCGGAGCAATTTCGTGAACTGCAGATCGACGCCCGTGGCAAACGGGTGATTTCACTGATGGCCGGTGTTCCGGCGGCGACCATCAGCGCCGCCACCGGTGCGCAGGTCGTGGTGCGGGCCATGCCGAATGCAGCCGTGGAAATCCGCCAGTCATTCACCCCTTGGTACAACGCCGGTGAGTTGAGCGAACAGGACCGCGAGTGGGTGCAACGACTTTTTGAATGCGTCGGTTCGGCGGACGAAGTGCCCAATGAGGATTGCATCGATTACCTCAGTGCACTGTCCGGCACCGGGCCTGCTTTCCCGGCCATGCTTTACAGGGCGCTGGTTGAATCGGCGGTGGTCGCCGGGATTCCCGAGGCGATCGCACAACGTGCCGCGCACGGCGTGGTGGTGGGTGGCGGTCAGTTACTGGCCAGCCGCGATCCCCTGCAAATGATCGACGCCCTCATGGCTTATCGCGGTGTGACGGCAGCGGCGTTGCAGTCGATGGCTGATCAACATCTCGACGCCATCGTGGGCCAGGCTGTACAGGCCGGTGCGGCTGTCGCCCGACGCGGGATGTAAAAAAAGAGGGAGCAAAAGCTCCCTCTATTCATGTTTGACAGGGTTCAGATTTCCTTCACCAACCGCAAGGCATCGTAGATCGCCGCATGTGTGTTGCGGGCCGCCACGGCGTCACCGATCCTGAACAGCTGGAAACGCCCTTGAGGGTTGGTGACGATGTGCTGCGCGTGACCGGCAATCAGGTCGTGCTGTTCCACCGCGCCGCCATTGCTTGAGTGAGGGCGAAGATCGAAATACAGGTCGTCCAGCGGCAGCGTGCCGTGGTTGACCACGACCTGATCGACGACACGTTGCTTGTTGACCTTGCCGTAGTCGCTGCCGAAGGTCGCGACCAGCTTGCCATCGCGCTTTTCCACCGACTCGACGCGGTACGTGACGGTAAAAGTGACGTCGAGGTCTTGCAGGCTGCGCATGTAGGGCACCAGGTTCATCGCCATCACTTCCGGCGCAAATGCACGGTCAGGAGTGACGATTTCCACGGTCGCGCCGCTTTGTGCGATGACTTCGGCAGCCTGCAAGGCGGCATGGTCGCCGGCATCATCGAAAATCAGCACGTTGCGGCCAGGCTTGATGTCGCCGGAAATAATGTCCCAGGTCGACACCACCAGTTCGTTGCCTCGGGCAAGCACCTCGGTGTCTGGCAGGCCTCCGGTCGCGACGATGACCACGTCGGGCTCGTGGGCCAGCACGGTGTGGGCTTCCGCCCAGGTGTTGAAGTGAAACTTCACGCCAAGGCGCTCGCACTGCGCCATTCGCCAGTCGATGATGCCGATCATTTCGCGGCGGCGTTCGTTCAGCGACGTCAGTCGGATCTGCCCGCCGGGCCGGTCCGCCGCTTCCAGCACGGTGACGTCGTGGCCGCGTTCGCCCGCGACACGCGCCGCTTCCAGCCCGGCGGGGCCGGTGCCGATGATCAGCACTTTGCGTTGGTGCGCCGCCTTGGGAATCTCGTGGGGCATGGTGGTTTCGCGACCGGTCGCCGCGTTGTGAATGCAGTAGGCGGCGCCGCCCTGATAGATCCGGTCCAGGCAATAGTTCGCGCCCACGCAAGGGCGAATGTCTTCCTCGCGCTTCTCGATGATCTTGCGCACGATATGCGGATCGGTCATGTGCGCGCGGGTCATGCCCACCATGTCGACCTTGCCCGAGGCAATCGCGTAGCGCGCCGTGGCGACGTCGGGAATCTTCGCCGCGTGGAAGGTCGGGAAGCCCGTCGAGGCGCGGATCTCACCGGCGAAATCAAGGTGCGGCGAGTTGCGCATGCCCTGGATCGGGATGACATCGGTCAGGCCCGCGTCGGTGTCGATGTGGCCGCGCACCACGTTGAGGAAGTCGATCAGCCCGCTGTCCTTGAGCATGTGCGACACCTGCATCCCTTCACTGGCGTTGAAGCCGCCCGGCAGCGTTTCGTCGCCGGTGTAGCGCACACCCAGCAGGAAGTTTTCGCCGACACGCTGGCGAATCCCGCGCAGGATGTCGAAGGTAAAGCGCATGCGGTTTTCCAGCGAGCCGCCATAAGGGCCGTCGAGGTCGTTGGTCAGCGGCGACCAGAACTGATCCATCAAATGCCCGTAGGCCTGCAATTCGAGGCCGTCCATGCCGGCGGCCTGCATGCGTTCGGCCGCGTCCACGTAGTCCTTGATGATCCGCTCGATGTCCCAGTCTTCCATCTTCTTGGGGAACGAGCGGTGCGACGCCTCGCGGCGGTGCGAAGGCGAGACCACGGGCAACCAGTCGGCCTTGTCCCAGCGAGTGCGCCGGCCCAGGTGGGTCAACTGGATCATGACGGCGGCGCCATGTTCGTGGCATTCATCGGTCAGGTCCTTGAGCCATCCGACCACCTCGTCCTTGTAGGCCAGCACGTTGTTGAACACCGGCGGGCTGTCCCGGGAGACCGCCGCCGAGCCCGCCGTCATGGTCAGGGCAACCCCGGCCTTGGCGCGCTCGACGTGGTAGGTGCGATACAGCGCCTGGGGCATGCCGTCGATAGGGTAAGCCGGCTCGTGCGCCGTGGTCATGATCCGGTTTCTGAGGGTCAGGTGCTTGATCTTGTAGGGTTGCAGCAAGGGATCGCTGGACATCGTGGTGCGCTCCAAAGTGGGCTTCATCAGGCTCGGCGACTTGAAATTAGGATAAATGTACATAGGTGTCAATTGATCATGACACACATGTACATTTTTCTTGCGCAACACAAAAGTCACCGATAAGATCAGGCTCGAAAGGGTGCAGAGGAGCTACCGGACAGTCGTGCCTGGCACGATGTGAAAAAGGATTGCGAGGGATTCGGTGGAGAAGGGCTGTGCTGCCCGAATTCGAAGCAGCGAAGACTGCACTGTTCACGACCGTAAGGCCGTTCAAACGAAGACAACCTGCCTATCACCGTAAAATAGGAAGACGCCTGATGAACGCTCATTCGTATCGAAAAACAGCCTGTGCCTGCCTGTTCGGACTGGCGCTTGGAACCCACGCGGCGCTGACTCAGGCGGCGGAACAGCAACCCGTGCGCATTGGCTGGGTCAACTGGTCCGACACCGAAATCACCGTCAAGCTCGCCACCACCGCGTTGCAGGAACATCTAAAACAACCGGTGAAACTGGTGATGGCCGACATCGGCATTCAGTTCCAGGCCCTGGCCAACGGCAATATCGACCTCATCCCGATGGTCTGGCTGCCGAGTACCCACAAGGCGTTCTACGACAAATACAAGGATCGGCTCGAGGACCTCGGCGTGCTCTATGAAGGACGTATCGGCATGACGGTGCCGACTTCGGTGCCGATCAGCGAAGTGGCGAGCGTAGAGGACCTGAACAAACCGCAGGTCAGGGAAAAGCTCGACGGCAAGATCCTCACGTCCGAGGTCGGCAACGGCCAGTACAAGCTCACGGTCAAGGCCATCGAGGAGTACAAGCTCGACGGTTACAAGCTGGTGGCTTCATCGGAATCCGGCATGCTCAACGAGTTGGACCGTAACCTCAAACGCGGCAAATGGTCGTTGGTGAATGCCTGGAGTCCGCACTGGATGTTCTCCAAATATCCGCTGCGCTATCTGGATGATCCCAAGAAGATCTTTGGCGGCGCCGAGCAGATTCACGCCATGGCGCGCAAGGGCTTCAGCCAGGAGTATCCGGAAGTGGCGTACTTCTTCGCCCACTACTCGATCCCTCAGGCTGATCTCGAAGCGTTGATGATGCAGGCGCGCCAAAGCTCTTCCGACCAGGCCGTCGCCGCTTATTACGCCGCCAACAAACCTCGTTTCGAAGCGATGTTCGAGAAGGGCGCGCAGAGTGTCAGCAGTCGCCAGCCTTGAGCGCACTGGCAGACGGCAGGTGACTCATCGACCGATGATGCACAAATCCCCGGTGGCGCGGATCAATGCCTGGCCATGCAGGCCATCCTTGATCAGCGCCGACCGCTCTTTGGCCAGCCACTGGGCGCAGTTCGGGTCTTTGCGATAGGGCGCGAAATCGGCGTAGTGCTGCAACAGGCGGTTTTGCAGCTCATCCAGTTGTGGCCGGATTTGATTGGCAAGGTCCGGCCGCGGCACATCAGGCGCGTTGCCTGCCGCTTGCCATTGCGCGAGCAGTCCGTATTGCACCAGTTTGCTGGCTTCTATCTGCGCCGCGAGCAACTCGGCGACCTCGTCCGGGTCGAGTTTGCGCGAACCCGCCTGCTTCCTGGCGTTGTCGATGACTTGCGCTTCCCGGGCGCTGTCCTGGATCGGTTTGTGGCTGTCCCATTTGGTCAGCGCCACCAGATCAGCAATGTTCAGGCGTTCGTTTATCGTCACCAGCAGCGGTTGCAAACTGGCGGGCGCCGGGGAGGGCGTGCCGGCTTGTGCGCCGCAAGCGAGTAAACCGGACAGGGCGCAGGTCAGCAGCAGGCGTGGGGAGAAAAACATGGGCAACCTCATTGGATACGGGACTCGCAATCAGGAGCTATGTATCACAGGTGTGCCAGTGGCATTAAGGGGGAGCTGATTTTATTTGTGCACGAAAAAGCCCGGCGGGTCAGGCCGGGCTTCTTTTTGAGTACCGCGGTAGGGCAATTCATTCATACAGCGCGGCTTTCGATCAGACGGTCGGAACCACCTTCGGCAACACGGTTTTCGATCAGGCGGTCGGAACCACCTTCGGCAACGCGGTTTTCGATCAGGCGGTCGGAACCACCTTCGGCAACGCGGTTTTCGATCAGGCGATCGGAGCCACCTTCGGCAACGCGGTTTTCGATCAGACGGTCGGAACCACCTTCAGCCACACGATTCTCGATCAAACGATCGGAACCACCCTCAGCCACACGACTTTCAATCAGACGATCCGAGCCGCCTTCAGCGACAACCGGGTGAGCAGAAGAAGCGGCAAAAGCGTTAACTGCAAAAACCGAGAAAGCGATGCTGAGGAAGAGTTGGCGTTTCATGGTGGTGTGCTCCGGGGTGTAGTTGTTTGGTATGGAGCTGATGGTACGCCGCACAATTTTTAAGAGAACTTCATTGAGTTGATGGTGACTATCGACGCCGGCAATGGTTTGCAATTGATGCGAAAGGGCGTTTGGGCGCATGCCTGCTCACTACCGCATCCCCTTGTAGGAGCCAGCTTGCTGGCGATGGAGTGTCAGCTAAGGAAATGTCGACTGACACACCATCGCCAGCAAGCTGGCTCCTACAGGGGGGGCAGGTGAAAAATGTCCTCAAAACTCCATGGCGCCAGCCTGTCGTCGGCTGCACCGCCCGGCTGGAACAGCCGGGGTATGCTGGATCTCCCGAACTATCGACGGTCTCCGGCAAGTCAGGCCGTGAGGCATTTTCTGCGAGGTTCCAGGCTCTGATCGAGAGGGTAAACCGATGCACGACTATTACGATTTGGGCACCTACAGCCGCCCCGTAACGACTCATTCGCCACAGGCTCAGCTTTGGTTCGACCGCGGATTATTGTGGTGCTACGGCTACAACCACGATGAATCCATCCGCTGTTTCCGCAAGGCGATCGAACACGACCACGATTGCGCGATGGCCTACTGGGGAATCGCCTATGCCAGCGGCCCCAACTACAACAAGCGCTGGGACGCGTTTATCGAACAGGAGTTGAAAGACGCCGTCGCCCAGGCCCGACTGGCGACGCGTACTGCGCTGGCGCATTGCGACGGTGCCAAACCGGTGGAACAAGCGCTGATCCGGGCGCTTGAGCAACGCTATCAGGCCGACGCTGCCGACAGTGTTGAACAACTATTCACCTGGAACGATGCCTACGCGGCGTCGATGCGCGATGTCTATAAAGCCTTTCCCGACGATCCCGATGTGGCGGCGCTGTTTGCCGAAGCCTTGATTGACCGCACACCCTGGCTGCTGTGGGATCTGAAAACCGGTGAACCCGCGCCGGGTGCCGACACCCTCGAAGCGCTGGCTGTGCTGGAGCAGGCACTGGGCGGTGCGCCGCACCCCGGCGTGCTGCACATGTACGTCCACACCCTGGAAATGTCACCCCATCCCGAACGAGCGTTGCGCGCCGCCGATGTTCTGCGCGACCTAGTGCCGGACGCCGGGCACCTGCGCCACATGCCGTCGCACATCGACGTGCTCTGCGGCGATTACCGTGGGGCCATGAACACCAATAGCCAAGCGATCCTGGCCGACCGCAAATTCCTGGAGCGGGAAGGGCCGCTCAACTTCTACACCCTGTATCGATGCCACAACTACCACTTCAAACTCTACTCGGCGATGTTCCTCGGGCAATACCAACCGGCGCTGGACGCCGCCATCGAGCTGATGTCGACCATCAAGGAAGAACTGCTGCGCGTCGAACAACCGCCCATGGCCGACTGGCTGGAAAGCTTCGTGTCAATGAAGGTCCATGTGCAGATCCGCTTCGGCAAATGGCAGGACATCCTCGCCACTCCATTGCCCAATGACCAGGAACTGTACTGCGTGACCACCGCGATGCTGCATTACGCCAGAGGCGTGGCGCACGCGGCCAACGGGCATATCGCCGCCGCGCAAGCCGAACAACGGCTGTTCATCAATGCGCTGACCCGCGTGCCGCCAACGCGTTACCTCTTCAATAATCAATGCACCGACATCCTGGCGGTGGCCGGCGCCATGCTGCACGGGGAAATCGAGTACCGAAAAGGCAACTACGACAGCGCGTTCGCTCACCTGCGCGAGGCGCAGTCACTGGACGACAACTTGCCGTACGACGAGCCATGGGGCTGGATGCAACCGGTGCGACACGCGCTGGGTGCGCTGCTGCTGGAGCAGGGGCGGGTGGAAGAAGCCTTGCAGGCCTACCGGGCCGATCTGGGGCTGGACGACACGCTGAGCCGTGCGTCCTGGCATCTGGACAATGTCTGGAGCCTCCACGGTTATGTGGAATGCCTGAAACGCTTGGGGCGGGACGCCGAAGCCGCGGCGGCGCGAACCCGCCTCGATCTGGCCATGGCGCGGGCCGATGTGGAAATCACCGCCTCCTGTTTTTGCCGTGTCGGGGCGCGCTGCTGTCAGGGCTGAGCCCTCTGAAAACGGGCGTCACGACGCCCGTTTTCAGGCATCGAGAAACGCGTCGATCATCGGCACCAGCCATTCGGTGCGCGTGGTCACCTGCATGTGATCGGTGCCGGGGAGCACGGCAAGCTGCGCGTGTGCCAGGCGCCGGAACATCTGCACGGCATGTTCGGGACGGATGACGTCGGCGTCGCCGACCACCACCAATGTCGGCGCGGTGATGCGGCGGATATCGTCGTCGGGGATGTCCTTGAAATCGCGCATGCGCCGGGCTGCCTTGTCATGCATCAGCCGCAGATTGCCGGGCTGCGGCGCGACCTTGAGGTACGCCTCCTGCAACTCTGGCGGCATGTTCTCCAGCGTGGCGTTGGCCATCGCTTCCCAGAGCCATGGATAGGCACCGTCGCGATTGACCAGCGCCGACGCCGCCACGATCTTGCGCACAACATCCGGATGCCTGATCGCCACCTGCAAGGCGATGGTGCCGCCATTGCTGAAACCGAACAGGTCCGCTCGCCCGATGTGCAGATACGCGAGCAAGCCCGCCGTGTCGTCCGCGGATTGCTCGAAGCTGAACGGACGGTCGACGATGTCCGCTGTGTGCCCATAACCCTGTTGTTCAATGGCAATGACCTGACGCTCAGCCGCCAGCACCGGCAGGATCTGACCGAATGAGGTTTCAAGGGTGTCGCCGCCGCCATGCAGCAGGACGAGGGGCGGTCGCGTGGGGTGCGCTGCGCCGTGAATCTCGAAATAGATCCGCAGGCCGTTGACGGGGCGTAGCCGGTTTTGCGCTGATTCATGGCGGGTTCTCCGCGTATTTGAGGGTTTGCAGGCTGGCGAGTGGATATCTGCACGAAGGTGATTATGCTTCATGAAACCTTGCAGTGATGTGAGGCGGTCAGCCTGTTGCCAGGCTTTGTGCATTCCGTAGTCCGATGACTTCAGCCCCAGGGCCTGGGTGCGACGATGCTAGTGAGGTGCTCCGGCCTACAACAAGAGCAAGACGGAGAAGACTCATGGCCGCAATCGACACCACCACCACGGGCAACGTGCCCAACCACGGGATCACCAGGGAGGAGCGCAAGGTCATCTTCGCCTCGTCCCTGGGCACCGTGTTCGAATGGTACGACTTCTACCTTTACGGCTCTCTCGCCGCGATCATCGCCAAGCACTTCTTTGCCGGCGTCAACGAGACAACCGCCTTCATCTTCGCGCTGCTCGCGTTCGCTGCGGGGTTTGCCGTGCGGCCTTTCGGCGCGATTGTGTTTGGGCGACTGGGCGACATGATCGGACGCAAGCACACCTTCCTGATCACCATTGTCATTATGGGTATCTCCACCGCCATCGTCGGGTTTCTGCCCGGCTACGCGACCATCGGCGTCGCGGCGCCGATCATCCTGATCACCTTGCGACTGCTGCAAGGCCTGGCGTTGGGTGGTGAGTACGGCGGGGCGGCGACCTACGTCGCGGAGCATGCGCCGAAGGGCAAGCGCGGTTATTTCACTTCGTGGATTCAAACCACCGCGACCCTCGGTCTGTTCCTGTCGCTGTTGGTGATCCTTGCGTGCCGCACCGTTCTCGGTACGGAAGCGTTCGAGGCCTGGGGCTGGCGGATTCCGTTCCTGCTGTCGATCCTGCTGCTGATCATCTCGGTGTACATCCGCCTGCAACTCAGCGAATCGCCGGTGTTCCTGAAAATGAAGGCCGAGGGCAAGTCGTCCAAAGCGCCGCTGACCGAATCCTTCGCCCGTTGGGAAAACCTCAAAATTGTGATCATGGCGCTGCTCGGTGGTACTGCCGGCCAGGCTGTTGTCTGGTACACCGGACAGTTCTATGCGCTGTTCTTCCTCCTGCAAATGCTCAAGATCGACCCGCAGACCGCCAACCTGCTGATCGCCGGTTCGCTGCTGATCGGCACGCCGTTCTTCGTGATATTCGGCAGCCTGTCCGACCGCATCGGCCGCAAGGGCATCATCATGGCCGGTTGTATTCTCGCGGCGGTGACTTACTTCCCGATCTTCCATGCGTTGACCCAGTACGGTAACCCCGACGTGTTCGCGGCACAGGCGAAAAACCCGGTCACGGTGGTCGCTGATCCAGACCAGTGTTCGTTCCAGTTCGACCCGGTGGGCAAAGCCAAATTCACCAGTTCCTGTGACCTTGCCAAGACGGTACTGGCGAAGAAAGCCATCCCCTACATCAACGAAAAAGCCGAGCCGGGCACCGTTGCGCAGGTTCGCATTGGCGGCAAAGTGGTCGAGAGCTTCGAGGGCACCGGCATGCCGGCCGCCGACTTCAAGACCCGCAACGATGCCTTCGTCGCTACCCTTGGCACCTCGCTAAAGGACGCCGGTTACCCTGAGAAGGCGGATCCGGCGAAGACCAATTACCCGATGGTGTTGTTGCTGCTGACCATCCTGGTGATCTACGTGACCATGGTCTATGGCCCGATCGCGGCGTGGCTGGTGGAACTGTTCCCCGCGCGCATCCGCTACACCTCGATGTCGTTGCCGTACCACATTGGCAATGGCTGGTTTGGCGGCTTCCTGCCGACGGTTGCGTTTGCCATGGTCGCGGCCACGGGGGATATCTACTACGGGCTTTGGTATCCGATCGTGATTGCGGTGATGACGGCTATTCTTGGGACGTTCTTTTTGCCGGAAACCAAGGATCGGGAGATTCATCACACTTAGGGTTGGGAGGGTTTTTGGGATTGGGTGGGGGCATATCCGTTGCTGCGGTGATGGCGGCTGGCGGTTTCGCCCTTACGGCGAGTCACTTGGAGAAGCCCCAAGTAACCAAGGGCTCTTGCCCCTTTCGTTCGGTGCCTCGCCTAGGCTCGGCATGCCCTCGCTCCGGTCCTGCTCCGTGGGCCCGCCGCCATCGGCCATCCATGGCCGGGGGCGGCTAACCCGGCATCCTTGCGGGGTTGCCCACTGCGCAGAACCTGCGCTCGGCCTCTCGAGGGGGCGTGTACCTCAAGATCAAAAGCTGAAGGCGAGCTAACGCTCGGCCTGATGAGTGGTAAAAATCAAAAGCGTACGCGATCCCTGTAGGAGCCGGCTTGCCGGCGAAAAACGTCGGGGCAACGCGTTTATTCAGACAGCCCGCGTTATCGTTGCCGACCATCGCCGGCAAGCCGGCTCCTACAGGGGAATGCGTACGATCTATGAGCCAGGTCGGTTGGCAGGCCGCCTCGCTTTGGCTTTTGCTTGGCTTTTGATTTTGATCTGCCCCGTCGGAAGGCCGAGTGGAGGTTCTGCGTAGTGGGCAACCCGGCATGGATGCCGGGTTAGCCGCCCCCGGCCATGGATGGCCGATGGCGGCGGGCCCACGGAGCAGGACCGGAGCGAGGGCATGGCGAGCCTTAGCGAGCCACCGTACGTCAGGGGCGCGGGCGCTTGGTTACTTGGCGCTTCTCCAAGTGACCCGCCGTAAGGGCGGAACCAATAGCCGCCGTTACCGCAGGAATGGATATACACCCAGTCAAAGACCTCCGGTCTGTACCACTCCAAGAGAATGCCCATGGATCGCCTGTCTACGTTGTTTTCGCAGTTCGGCGTACGCGCACATCTGTTTTACAACGGCAGGCTGTGCGGTATGGCGTCGTACGATGGCGCCGACCAGCGTGGTCATATTCACCTGCTGCAGGCCGGTACCGTCACTTTGCGAGGCGGCGACCGTAAGGACGTGCTCCTGACGCAACCCAGTCTGATTTTTCTGCCACGCCCAAGCCGGCATCAACTGTTCGCCGGTGAGCCCGAGGGCGCTCAACTCCTGTGTGCGTCAATGGAGTTTGAGGGCGGGGTCGATAACCCATTGTCTGCCTCGTTACCCGATTGCCTGGTGCTGTCCCTGGAAGAGTTACCGCTGCTGGCCGATACGCTGCGATGGATGTTCGTTGAGGCGGCAGCCGGACATTGCGGCAGGGAAGCGGCGCTGGATCGCTTGTTCGAATTACTGATCATCCTGCTGTTTCGACATCTGCTCGATCATCACCAACTGCGTACCGGCATGATGGCCGGGCTCGCGGATTCGCGACTGGCGCGCTCGCTGGTGCAAATGCATAACGCACCTCACCGAGCCTGGTCGGTGGCGGAACTGGCGAGCGAGTCGAACATGTCGCGTGCGGCCTATGCCGTGCATTTTCGGGCCGTTATAGGGCAGACACCGGCGGACTATCTGTTGAGCTGGCGTATCAGCCTGGCGCAGAAGCGATTGCGTGAAGGGCGGCCGATTACGCTGATCGCCGCGGAAGTCGGTTATGAAAGTCCTTCGGCACTTGCTCGCGCGTTTCGTCGCAAGACGGGCTACAGCCCTCGGGACTGGCTGAAAGATTTGGCGGGAGAGGGGGACAGACTTTCTTGATGGGGCATGGCCTGAAAACATCGAATTGCTTCAGGCCATCCCAAGAGAAGGATCATCGATTCAGCGGTTTTCCAGCGCGGTTAAAGAATGGCCGGCCACGAAGATGGACGCGGCAAGCAACCCGATGTCTTTCAGGAGAAACTGGCCCGGTGCAACCGAAATGGCCGGGAAACCGAGGCTGGGTTCGATCACTCCTGGTGTCGACAACATAAAGCTCAACGTCGTGAAAAACAGCCCGGCTGACAACGCGCCACCGATCAATGAAAGCTTGGGTGACAACAGTCGACCTGTAATAAGAGCACCGATCGAGACTTCCAGGACGCCGAGTAAACTGGAGAAGGTATCGACGCTGAAAATGTTGTAGACCCAACCCAGGAAAGGGCTGTTGCTCACCAGCGGAACCAGGCCTTGCGCTTCGTAGTGAGTGAATTTCATGCCACCGAACCAGAAGTAGATCACGGCGAGGGCAAAGTACGCTCCGTAAGTTCCAATCGCTGTGGTTTTGCTCCCGAGCGATGATTTTCCAGAGGCGGCATTGGTTTTGTAGTTCTCGATGCTTAAGGTTTTCATGAGTCAGGCTTCCAATAGTGGGGTGGCGATACCTTTCACAACACAACTCGGTGTGCGTTGGGAGTGGAGACAGTGTTGCCTTTGATGCCGCGCTATTGGGTTCTGAACGTATTGAGTCCGATGCAGATCGTCTTGACTCATTGCCGATGCTGAATGAGAAGGGCCTCGGCGCTAATCCTCTCGCGGTGGAGGTCGGGCTTGTTTTACCATTCGGGCCCACCTGCTTAAGTGGCACGCGACCCGATGGTTGCGCGCCGTATTCAAATGGAAGGATCCCTGCGTCATGTCCAATTCGTTGTTTCGCAAGCTCGTCTTGTCCAGCCTTCTCTTGCTCGCCGGTTGCGCTGCATCAACCCCGAATGCTCCGATTCCCGTCAAGTCCAAGGCCATTGAAGCTTTCACCGACATCTGCCTGAAGACTGCGCCATCGTTCGCCGGTTCGGCCGAAGCAGCCAAGCGTTACGGTATCGATGATCTGCAGGATATGGGCTTTACCCGTATCGGCTTCACGGCTGACAAAAACCTTGCGGTGCAGTTGTCTGCGAAAGAGTGCGTAGTCACGACCCCGAGCCAGTCCGACAGCAGCCTGACCCGACAATTGCTGAGCGCTGTGCAGCCTTATTCGCAGACAGCGGTGGCGGATCGTGTGCCGTCGAAGGTTAGCCTGCAGGGCGCAAACTTCATTCTTCAGCATGACCGTAATGGTGGTGAGGCTTACGTGCTGTTGCGCAATAACTGAGCCGCGGTTTTTTAGTTTGCGGCGGAGTTGGATTTGGGAAGGGTGTACATATCCGTTGCTGCGGTAACGGCTACTAATGGTTTCGCCCTTACGGCGAGTCACTTTCGAAAAGCGCGAAAGTAACCAAAGCGCTTTTGCCCCTTTCGTTCGGTGCCTCGCTGTGGCTCGGCATGCCCTCGCTCCGGTCCTGCTCCGTGGGCCCGCCGCCATCGGCCATCCATGGCCGGGGGCGGCTAACCCGGCATCCATGCCGGGTTGCCCACTGCGCAGAACCTGCGCTCGGCCTCTCGAGGGGGCGACTACCGCCACAGCCGCCGAGGCGGCCTGAAAGCCGACCTGGCTCATTTTGTGTACGCGTTGTCCTTCTCTGATGCGTTCACTCATTCCCGACATGTACACCGCTCCCCTGTAGGAGCCAGCTTGCTGGCGATGGACGTCAACGATAACGCGGTCTGTCTGAATGAACGCGTTGCCCAGACGCTTTTCGCCGGCAAGCCGGCTCCTACAGGAGATCTGCGTATGCTTTGGTTTTTCACCACTCATCAGGCCGAGCGTTAGCTCGCCTTCCGCTTTTGATCTTGAGGTACACGCCCCCTCGAGAGGCCGAGTGGAGGTTCTGCGCAGTGGGCAACCCGGCATGGATGCCGGGTTAGCCGCCCCCGGCCATGGATGGCCGATGGCGGCGGGCCCACGGAGCAGGACCGGAGCGAGGGCATGCCGAGCCTAGGCGAGGCACCGAACGAAAGGGGCAAAAGCCCTTGGTTAC